>Ga0307509_10002241_pt1 | contig 31653 bp, 27 predicted proteins | sample 10_EM_MG_FD_202245 | JGI IMG/M metagenome (GOLD analysis project Ga0307509, IMG submission 202245) | Populus trichocarpa ectomycorrhiza microbial communities from riparian zone in the Pacific Northwest, United States - 10_EM | ecosystem: Host-associated > Plants > Roots > Unclassified | place...
AATCCTGTAATCCTGCAAGACCAAAGAAAGAAACAAAACAAACAGTGCTCAGCCTTCGCCAGTGTTACATGACCATTCCATACCCGGAATCCTAAATATAAACTTCCAGCAAAGGAAACTAAACATAACAATACGATAGCATAGCCTATCTGACTCAGAGACAGTGGCGGAGCTGAAATCAAATCAAATGAACCAAATATAAATCAACTAAACATAGGAGATCCTGCACTGCCTGCTCCTGTGTACCGTTACCGGAACATGTACACATGTTACAGTTACGGGGCGGACGGGGCCCTGAAAAACGCGGGCCCCCGGCCCTTTTCCCCGCCCCGCCCCACTCAACGGCCTGGGGCAGGGTGTCTTTTTCGGCATTCCCTGCCCCTGTCCCCCCTCATGCCCCCGCCCCACCTATACCCCAGACGGGTCCCCGTTAAAAATGGGTGGTAACAAACTGAGCCCCGTCCAGGGAATGAGTGCGGGTGGCCCCGGACGGGGGCAGGGCGGGGATTACCCGAAACATACCCCCCAGGCCCCGTGTAAGGGCGGGGTCTGGCGAGTGAAAACCCTCCCCGCCCCGCCCCGTAACGAACACTACGCTTGGTAAACTAGATTTCACCTTGGTTATGAGTCGGAGGAGATTCAGCAAAGATGGGTAGTGGAGGAAATACGAGGAGAGAATCGGCATACACACTTCATACATCCGAAAGGGAGCTTGAACTTTGAGGAGGATAAAGGGACTCCTGTTTTCCCTTTGTTTGTTGTTTTGGCCATCCATCAGACATTTGCTTTTCTCTTCGTTCTATCTTCTGTACACAGAGTATCAGTCTCTCGTTTCTTTATTCTTTATTGGATTTATTGTCTCGTCACCTTACTTGTTCGTATCGATAAAAGTCTTTGGTTCTTCCAACTGTCAGTGATCGAATCCACTGCGCACCAAACCATTTTGTTCAAAAACCAGGGATACATCAACGGTAACGATCTCCCTAGGCAAGGGCAGCGGCAACCTCACCAACACCTCCGGCAGTGGAACTGGCAGACTCACGGCTAAGTGGAGGATATAGTCATGTACTTCCTTCGGCATTACTCATTTCATATTTCTTTCTCAGTTCATTTCCTTGATTCTTAAGGTAGCGGCAATGTATGATTCTGGCTTTGGGAAATTGGGTAGACATTCAGTACGAGTAGATCATACTATCGTTTTAAAAGATCTCATAAAAGATTTAATACAAAGCTCATTTAAAGGTACTTGAGTAATGTAGAATTCATTTGCGGACTGGCACTTAGGGGCACTTCGTAAGCATGGCCTGTAATGATTGGCTGGCGCCGGATTGTGCAAGGCCAGAGCCTCATTAGTTGCCTCGGTCCCTCGAGATTTCCTCATGCTCCACCAATCCAGATTCCCACTGCACACAATCCCTCTCTAACCCTTATGAAAAAGGGATTCAGGCAGTAGACGATTGTGCGATATCGTTCAGCGACAGATTGCCGATAATTTCAACTGCTTGAACAATAATAACTCGTTCAACAAGACCCCCAACCTCATTCCCGAAATAAACGAGGGGGGACCAAATTCTGCCTCGGTTATCGCTAGTTGAACTACAGAAACAGCCCTCATGCGTGTGAGCCTGCCGGCTTGATACTACGGGGAACCGGGCACTGCAAACTGCGGGTTCAGAAGGTGCGGGATACGAAAGATGATTGCGTTGAGTCAGTACTATTATGTTACGGGAACCAAGGGTGTAGGAAAGCTACGTCAGGTAGAAAGTGTTGTCTGGAGAATGGAGGTCCAGCTGCGCGATCAAGCTAGGGGAAAGGACAGTGCCGTCGCAGGACTATGCTGCGATTTCCTTGTTCAACGAGAATAGTCTAGGACAAATATGTTTGGTGTTTTCAACGCGTTAACAGATTGACAGTGATAGCCAAGTGAAAGCCCATGAGTTCACGGCAAGATACGACCTCCAGCGCACGACTTAGGGGTGAAGGGGGGAGTTCACTCGCTCTCTACTTCTCTGCTCGATATCTATCACACGCTCAGCTACTATCGGTGCTTGGGCGACTGTGGAGATTGGAGTATATATAAACCACAATGAAGTAGTCCTCATATCCTCCCACGGATCACGACACCTGTCCATTCTCCTTGTCCTATGTCCCCCCTTCCTTCTCGCATACTCTCGTGATAACAAAGGAAAGGTAAAGACTGCCACTCTTCGTAGCCTCCGGGCATTCAACTCTTTCACTCCTCCTTCCGGCTCTTCGGCTTTCCTTCTGTTTCCTTTCGCTTTGCTTCCGGCGGACGCATCAAGCGCATTCCCTAACTATTTATAAGAAAAAAATGAAACGATCGCAAGAGCATGCGGACCAGCATCCTACGATTTCTAACATGGCACTATTCCTGGGAAGCTCGTTAGTAGGCGAGGGATGTTGCGTCATAGAGGGGAGTCTCTTGAAAGGGCTAAAACGAGTTTGGCGGACATGGCCTCCTACTTTCTAATAAAATAGATTTCGTGAAGAAGACTATGATATCCCTACCACGGCTATTCTATGTAGGGGCACTTTACACTGACCTCCTCCGAAGCACCAGTGTGAGTCCCTGGAGTCACTACAAGTTACAGGCATATAGTACCCGAACACTAGCCAGCAGCCCCACTGCAACATTTGGCGGGAATTGACCCATGGGCATTACCAACCTTTGACCTACCCAGCAGCAAAGTGGTACGCCAGCATTTTAGTTTAATGCTCGACTACTCCACAGCCTCCGGATTCGAACTCATGATGGTGGCTGTTTTAAATTAGCGACCAGCTCCTAAGCTATTAGACCATAGGAACTGGCCGATAATAATCTCTCTTCTTGATATTTTAACTGCTTCTTCAGAAAATAGACAGTTTAGGCGCCTGATACTTTATCTTTGGCAAAAAAGGGCATCGGTATCCATAGTACTCTCTCATGATAGTATCGAACGAGAAACGAGGGGGTTCTGGTGTATATATGTGATCTTCCTCCGAAGCACTCGCTTTCTTTGTCAGAGGTCAAATGTTCCCCGAATTCTATGGCTAGTATCCCTGATGTAACTATTCTTTGGTATAGGAACGGAACGGACAGGGATAAAACTTTCGTGTGGTAAATTACCTATGCATATCTGACAGTCGATACAAAATTCGGACTCCAGTGTTCGGGTTCTATATGCCTGTAACTTATAGGATAAATTGTTTGGCTCTCCCCGAACACGCCAGTATTCCTTACCTCGAGTCCTTATATCGCCGAAAAAATCGTTAGACGCCAGTGAGGTAGTTACATTTTGCAACGCCACGGTACACGCTTTAGGCGATCGGCACCATACCTCGAATTTTGTATGAGTGTCCCTTACAAAATGTACTAGGGTATGGACGAAAAAATCGGAAAAAAGGATCAGCAAGATTATCGGGAGTGAAGCAACGAGGAAAGCACTTTGGAAAGAAATCGGGCTTGGCCGACATCAGAAAGCCGGATGATGATTTAGGGAACAAATAATGGTACCTTGCTATTCCGTAGTCTAAACCTGACCATTGTTTGCACAGCCAGCCCAGCCCAACTCTGAAGAGACACTAGGCGGTCATCCTGTCACTCTATGCAACAACCTGGGTTTAAGATGTTTCGTGACCTGATCGCTTTTCACCCGCCGCCACATCGATCATCCCCCTCTTCCCTGTTTTGCCACCATAAGTTTTCCGATTTTTTCGTCCCTACCCCAGTACATGGCAACCCCCTCCAATGACAACCCTAAGCTCTTGACCCCTGTGGGAGAATGTGAAAATTCTCATAATTTTTATGTAGAAAGTTTCAATAATTGCCCCCACTATGGCTTCATTTCATTAAATCTATCCCGCTATGGAATGGGTTATGAATGTCCGAGGGCAGCCGTTTTTGGTGTAAAATGGGGAGGGGTCAGTTTCTTTTGTCGCCAAGATCGTACGGCACATGTTTTTTAAGTGCAAGGCACCATAGCTCATTAGATGTCTATGGGACTAGTTTGAAATAAGGGATATGATTAGGAAAAGTGATAGGGTACTTACCCATTTATGTTGTTGGGGCACGGGAGAGGCGAGCTTGAAATAAGCTTTGCCAGAACAAGGATGGCGATTCCGATGCCGGGTTTGTATCCGGGGTTCACATGAGTAAGCGCAATCACCTCCACACCTTATTTCAGCCTCCTAGTGTGAAAACAAGTCCCGCCACCAAACCTTTGCTCAGCTCCCCAGCCCATCCCTTCCTGTAATTGGCCTAGGGTATATTGTGTCGCATCCCAGCCGACCTAAACCTACCCATTGAACCCGAGTGGGAAGCAAGCAACGTGCGGTGGGAGAAACTCCGGTGTTAAGCGGAGCATGCCCGTGGGATCAAGTCTTGATGGACCACTTCCGCTCATTTACTGTAGTGCCCAACCTACAACAGCCAACCGCCTTCTACACCTTTGAATCAACCTACGCACGGAATCCTGACATCTCATCATTACAATATCTTCTCTTTCTGAAGCTCCGTGCGGAGAATACTGCCAACCATACTGGAGTGGAGCTTTTCTATTCATCCGTGGTTGAGCTATTGTGGGAACTAGAACAAAAGAAACTAAGGAATGCCAGGGGACACACACCAAACCATTACCGAGTTCTAGCTCATACCTCTTTCTCGTAATTAGCCTACGATAAGGCGGGCCCCCGCTAGATCATTGTATGGTTATAAAAGGTCTCATAAAAGATCTGGTACAATATGGGAGATGGTTGTGTAAACCATCATAGTAATTCTAATCGGTCTCAATTACAGAGATTTATGCAGGTGTAAATGTAAAAAATAAAAAGGCAAAGTACTAGGTTTTTTTGCTCCGCCGCGGGCACGGCGGATAGCGCTCCAAGGATTTGGGGTGAGAAAGCCGTCTGGATTCCCGGTTAAGCTAATGGCTGATTTGGACTCATGGGAGGGGGAAAAACAAGCTCTCTTTGAGTTAAGGTGCCAGCAGACATTGGAGCACCGCAACCCCCGTGGCTGCAGAGTGGCTTGCATGCAAGCCTCAATCCCATAGTGCCTCCTATTGTTTTAAAAAAGCGAAGCGTGGGGTAACAATTCCCCTCCACCACTATTTTCACTCTCTATATACTCTGAAAAGATACTACACTCAGCAGTGCTGTAATTATGGCGCAATGCAAAAAAAGGACACTTTCCACTTAAAAGCTTGATGTGATGCAAGCTAACTTATTTATTTCTGTGGGGTCCAAGCCTGGTCCTATGAGAGAGCCCATTTGCAATGGATGTCTAGCGAGTACCGCCACTCCATTACCGGCAATAATTGGTCTGACGCAAACTTTTCCAATGCCAGAGCCCCATGGGTTATCTCACCCGCTTTCCAATGAAGCCTAAGGCAAAGCACAAAAGATGAAGCGAACAAAAGTGCGATCACAATAGACTCTAAACGGAGCGGTCAAGGATGGAGGAACGGTGGATTAGATGGCTGCTAACTTTCTAGCTAAGAACAAGTCAGAAGATATATCTCTCCTTCTAACTAACAAAGCACTCTCCAAAATCAACGCACTCTAAAAAAAAACACACGCAGCTAACAAAGCCTAGCCCCTAATGATCTCAAAAATCCAAACTCACCCTGATATCCCATGATCCCCCGGGATCCTAAGGCCTATGCCCTGCCGGTGTGCCGACTCCCATATGCCTAGACTGATAGGGTATGAAAGAAACAATGAAACCAAATGCCCGATACCTCATGCTCTATAGCTAGAAACATCAAGAAGCCATGGAGGAGGTATCCTATTTCTAGCGGCATAAGATGTGAGAACAGCAACCTATGGGAGAATACCTAACCTCCGGAAACCAAAAACCCGCATGCTCTAAACCCTATCTCGCCTGGCCGCATATCCGCAAACATGCATATCGGCACAACCGTCTAACCCCATGCCCTATAGGCAATCCAAGATTTTCTTCAGCTCCTGCGGATCTCGTTATGCTCCTGTAGAAGTCAGATTCCCACTACATAGAATCCCCCTCTGACTCCCGCGGGGGGATCCAGATTCTGCGAGCAGCAGATCACTGGTAATTTCAACTCGTTGAACGGTATTGACTTGCTCAGCGGTGTTATCATCTTTGGCATAGATGGAGGAGCCGAGGGGCATCAAAATCTGCAGCCGAGGCCATTCGGGCGACAACAACGGCCCAAGGCAAGCTAGCCGGCTGACTCACTGGCGTGGGGAACCGGATACTGGAAGCTAGCAGGTTCTGAAGTTAACACGATGCTGACGAGGGTCGGGTTCGGCTACAAGCCTGGGGTGGGGAAAGCGTATAGTACAGGTCCCCGGAATAGGTCACTGATGCTGGTGCCAAGTCTCCTCTTCATTCTTCTGAACCTGTATGCACTCCCGTGTGAGATTGCTCTCCGGCGGAGAAGAAGGAGGTTTGATGTGATAACCACCGAGGAGGGTTCGGGGATGGTTCTGATGCAACCTGATCATGAATGACGGGACAGCAGAAGAGCAGATAGAAACTCGGTATAGGGGCAACAATGTGGGTATCGCTCGCGGAGCGGTCATCTCATGTTGGTGAGTTATCCCATGCCCTAGAGATAGAAGGATTATTGACCTGGATGTTAGGAATATTCCCGGGGTTGAAACGTTGGCATGCTCACTCGAGTTCATCACAGTCGAGAAGCCCTCGTCTACCACCTGGCTTCTTCGCCACACTTCGCGAGAGTACTGCTCACATAATTCGAACTGCCCCACTCATTGGTTGCTAAAGTCCTTTAGACCTACCTCACCTCTCGTCCTTTGACTGGCCCTTCGCCTACTCCGCGTTCTATGCTACCAACCGCCCTACTAAATGTAGCTCTTGTTATTGGGCTACAACCTTATATTTCAAAGGCTTTTGTGATCCCATACCGCAACCACCTCCTCGCTATAGAATAAATTTGGGTGGCAAAGGGCTCGCGCTATTGATTATCCCACATCAGAAACAGCCATTTTCAGAAACTTGTAGCTCGACACTACCTAGGTAAGAAATTTTCAAGAAGTCGCGAAACGCATGAGAATAGCCATTTTTTTCCATAATAGAAATATCAATCCTAGATGTGCAATTGTGTAGTGAAATCGGAAAACCACTTGAGACTTTGTATAAGGTACCTTAGAAGAGATACGTGAAAAGCACCATTGCCGTCTGTCACCCCCGGTTTCTCAATTCATAAACACTTTACCCAAGACTCCATGAAAAACTACTCTCCGCCTTTTCCCTAGTTTAGTTTGGCATAAAGTGTAAGCCATGGATTCGTTGAGAGCTCAGTGGATGGTAAAGATTGCTGAATATTGGTGTAAGATGGCCATTGTTCTCGAGTTTTTTGTTACCCCCGTCATAAATATTTTCCATGCACCCCCAGTTGTATCGGCCGCTAGTGTATCCGAAAAAAATAAATTTCTCTAACAAGTGTTACCCTTAATCCTTTATGATACATCCGGATCTATCAGAGTAAGAAAATAATAAAAAGACTAATACTTATCGTATCATACGGTAAAAGACCGAGATACCCTCTACAGTTTTAGATATGTCGTCTAACTGAACCTTAATCCATGATGGTATGAAACGAAAAGAGATTGCCAATGAGCGAGAGAGGTCAACTTATCCAAAAAAAACCCCCCACTTCTGACTGAATCCCCAAAACGCCGAAAGAAATAAAGCTGGAAGAAAAGAAACAAATAAACATCTCAGACCACCCAACACTGAACGCACATTCATGTGACACTACCTATACCAAGAACCGGCAGTTTCCGTGGAACAGGGTGACAAACTCCGGGAAACCAGGAGTTGAGCCAATTACCGCATTCATCAGGAACGTTGGGCTTGTAACAGTTCTGCGACTCTATCATGCCCGTTTCTGATTGCTAGCATGCATGGTGTTTCGCCGGATTTAGTAGAACTATTAGGGTCAACATCATTCCGCTCTAACAATATCCTCACTACTCCCTCACGGCCATTCGCGGCAGCATACGAGAGCGGCGTTTTGCCGAATTTGTCTGAACTATCAGGGTTGACATCTTTTCGCTCTAATAATATCTTCACTACTCCCTCATGGCCACGCGCGGCAGCCCACGCGAGCGGTGTTTGGCCGGATTCGCTTGAACTATCAGGGTTGACATCTTTTCGCTCTAACAATAGCTTCACTACTTCCTCATGGCCATTCTCGGCAGCCCACGAGATCGGTGTTTGGCCATACCTCGTGTCTGAAGTATTGGGGTTGACATCTTTTCGCTCTAATAAGATCTTCACTACTCCCGCACGACCATTCGCGGCTGCACATTCGAGCGGTGTACGGCCAAACATCGTGTCCGAAGGATTAGGGTTGACATCTTTTCGCTCTAATAATATCTTCACTGCTCCCTCACGGCCATTCGCGGCAGCCCACGAGAGCGGCGTTTGGCCATACACCGTGTCTGAAGTATTAGGGTTGACATCTTTTCGCCCTAACAAGATCTTCACTACCCCGTCACGGCCATCCCCGGCTGCGCACGAGAGCGGTGTACGGCCTAATTTGTTTGGATTATCAGGGTTGACATCTTTCAGCTCTAGCAATATATTCACCACTCCCTCATGGCCATTCACGGCAGCCCATGAGAGCGGTGTTTGGCCATACATCGTGTCGGAACCATCAGGGTTGACATCTTTTCGCTCTAATAATAGCTTCACTACTCCCTCACTGCCATTCTCGGCAGCATACGAGAGCGGTGTTTTGCCGAAGTTGTTTGAACTATCAGGGATGACATCTTTCTGCTTTAATAATATCTTCACCACTCCCTCACGGCCATTTGCCGCGGCCCAAGAGAGCGGTGTTTGGCCGGATTCACTCGAACTATCAGGGTTGACATCTTTCCGCTCTAACAGCATCTTCACTACTCCCTCATGGCCATTCCCAGCAGCCCACGAGAGCGGTGTTCGACCTGATTTACTTGAGCTATCAGGGTTTACATATCTCCTGCCAAGCAGTAGACCCGCTACTCGCGGAGCCTTTCCCCACGAACGGCCCATTCTCCCTGGATTGACAAATCGCCGTCCAAGAAATATCCTCACTACTCCCTCATGGCCATTTCCGGCAGCCCATGAGAGTGCTGTTCGCCCATCGTTCGTGGCGGGTTGGTCAGGTTGAATATCTTTTTGTTGCAAAAGCAACTCCACTACCGCTTCATGTCCACAGCTTGCAGCCCATATGAGTGGCGTTACACCCCCACCATCTCTTTGGTTCATATCCCATTTCTTTATATCTAGCAAAGGATTTGCGACTTGAGCGATGCCGAGATAAGAGATGCAGTGCAGCGCAGAGAACCCATGGCGAGCGCTAGTACCTCTCCAGGTAAACCCCGGATTCCCATACTCTGTCATCGACCTCCAAAGGATCTCAGCAGATATCTGACTATCGAATTGATCAAGAACCTGCAGTGCAAATATTTTGGCGAGATCGGAGGGCTCCGCTCGCATGTGGGTTCCCCAATATAAGGAAGAGTATTCAAGGAAGGGTGGGCCTCGCTGGTTACAAGGTGGGCCAGCTGAAAGACCTTTGACACTCTTGAAGTTGAGATACGTCAAACATGTTTCAGCTATGGTTGAGTGGGCTCTGTCAAAGAGGTCCGGGTGGGTGCGGAGATACTCCTGGAGCGTAAAATGTATCAACCTAACAGCCGGGGTACCCTTATCTATGGTGACAAGTCCTTGGCAACATGCTAGCATGGTCGATATCCCAGGGATATTATCGAGATCGAGACCGTTTGACCCTATCTGGACTCCTAGGGCGTGTCGTATCTCATCCACTTGCAATGGCCGCCTCGAATGGGAGATCCACATTAGAACGGCCATCCCGAGTCTTTCTTTCTCCTCACCCTGAGCCTTCATCCTTTCCAGCGTTGCTCCGTACGCGCCCCCTAAATCTAAGCTCTTCTGCATCGCCCTAAGCCTTTGTCTCCTCCGATATATAGTCGTCTCCCGTAGGATCGTCTCGATGCTCAAGAAGGCAAGCAGGAACCTAGATATGATATCTCTTAGCACAGAGCTTTACGTATTTTTGCGAATGTTCCCTTATACTTACATTTCCGAAACAGCTCCGGGAAGATTCTGAATAATTTCATCCTCTAAACTTTCGTCCATCGCGTCCGGCATCGTATCCTCCCCCAGTTTGGCTCGCAGGAATGTGATGATATCATTCTTGGCGGGTGTTATCGATCGAGTCGCTGCCTTCCCCGCAAGGTGCTTCTCAACTTCACTCCGGATATGTGGTCTTCCGGTGAGAAATAGCCGAGCCCCGGGGGACCTCTGGAGAATTTGGTTGAATGAGTCGAGAATTTTCAGCCGATGCCCTGCCTGGCACTCGTCCAGGGCGTCAATGAATATAAATGTGGGTCGTGAGGACGTGATATTCTGCAAGAACTCCATAATTTCCGAGAGCACTAGTTTCGGACCGCCAACAACCCTCCCTCCGTCTCGAAAAGCTTTGACTATTTCTTCCGGAACCTGGTCAAGTCCGCCGATAATCTGTTTCAGCACCGACCCCAGAACCATAGCTGGGGATTGCTCCTCCGGTGCTGCGAAGTCGAAGTAGAAACATGCAACCCCTACATTTTCTTCTACGGCCGTCTTGCATAATGAATCTATCACGAGCGAGCTATCATTGTAGCTTATTAGCAATACCTCTCTTTCTTCCAGTATCTTCTCCCTTACCTAATGTAGGTCTTTCCAACCCCCGGATCTCCGTAACAAAACAAGGCTGGACGATCAGACTCATCACTGCTGGTACCACCGAACCAATTTCGGTATTCCTCAGTTTGTAAGAGCCAGTCTCCCACCTTCTCAATCCTACGGGCTCGGATGTCATCGTGCCGTGTCTGGGGTGATAGGGGGGATAGCCAGGCCAAAATTCCGGAATCCTGGTCGGCGATCGTGCAGTGATTCCACACATTGCTAACAGAATTGGTTGTATTAAAACAGTGGGTATTATTAAAATAATTGGGATCGCTAGAAGGATTGGTATTTTCGTTGATGTGAAGTTGAGACATTTTGGATTTTTCACCGTTCCGCCGGTTGTAGAGGAGTGGTTCTTGGCTAATTATGTCCAGTGAGTTAGGGTCGATATGGTTTCCTGGGAGAGATGACGAGCGGGGGCGACAGTGATTTTTGAGGCCTGGTGGGCGAATGCCTTGCCCAATTAATCCAGCCGATACTGGTCACACTCTGTGAAACCATAATGATTGTGGGCTGTTGTATGAACAAGCCCTAAGCGGCTAATGGGGGAGTGGGGTAGCAGCGAAAAAATCTCTTGGTCAGATGAGACGGTGGGAAAATTGGTCTCATGCATTAGCTTCACTAAATTAGTTATACAATGCCCCATAGAAAGTTACCGAACAGTTTTCCGTAACTTTCTAGGGGGGCATTGTACAAGTGGCAGGGATAAAGTTTCGTACATGTACTGTACAGTACACGGCAGGGTTTATTTTGCGGGTTAACCTAAATTAACTGTTCGGTAACTTTCTATGGGGCATTGTATAACTAATTTAGTGAAGCTAATGCATGAGACCAATTTTCCCACCCTCTCACGACCGGGAGATAATAGGGAAATAAATATTTTATGCTATTTTAGGGTTACCGGACTCATGTAGTTGCAGTGCCAATCAAACCTCCTTGTTACAGCTTCCAGAATGAGGATATATCGGAGCTATCTCAAGAACTCAAGACATGAGGCCGCCCCGGAAAGAAGTCAGTACTTCTCAGCAATTGCACTGTCCTATTTCGAATGGCTTTTCGTGATCTCACACTGACCATATCACCACCACCTGCTCCTCCACGTCACAAAATACTAAATGCACCCTCCCTGTGGATATCGGCGACCGGTGTCTCCAAAAAATAAATCCAGGATTAACTCTTACATTCAGCGCCCTTTGCAGAGGAGTGAAGGAAGACAGGAGCTACCGCACTGTGAAAAACTAAGACCCTCTACTTCCCAAAAGGTCTTGAGACTTGGGCGCTTAAGCCCAAATATCTTCTACTACCAGTATTTTACCAAAAGGTGGGATTCCCTATGAACAAGAGAGGGGTTAACTTAGCCGAGAAACCTTTAACTTAATCCCTGACACACATGAAGAAAGGGCGAAAGCTAAAAAACAAATCGGCATCCCAGACTAGCCCGCACAAAACTCATCTCTCGGGCGCTAAGCGTACTATACCAAAAATCAATAATTTCCACGAGACAAGGCAATTACCGGATACATCGGGAATGTTGGACCCCCCCCCGCTCCACGATCATATCGTCCCCATTTCCAGCAGTCCGGGAGAACAGTGTTTAGCCAGATTTACTTGATGATGGGGGTGCTGTCAATCGTGTGCTCCTCTGTTGACCGGAGGAGACGTTCTAGTGTGTATTCTCTATTGAGGTTCCTAGCCGCGGTTCACCTTAAGTATGATACTGAAAAGTTAAAACTCTGCTCGTACACGTGATAGCCTTATGTCTCCGCATATGCCCTCTACATCGCTTCTTGCCCTAGAGCGTTCCCTTGTCCACACTTTAGCGTTCCTCTATACATTTGCGCGCTTCCCTTTGCCTCCGCTATCCCGGCTCCCAATACAGTGCTCTACTGCTGGGATTATCATACCATCAGGAACTGCCATATCTCTTGTCTATTCCCCGGGATTCCCCCCCCCCAAACTTCCATCCGGAGTATCAGGTCAACGTCACTGTAGCGAAGTTAGTCTGTTGATCCGCGGCTGAGACTGGGGCAAGGAAATTATGGTGGCGGTCGTCTATAATGCAGACTACCGGCGTTGCAAAACATAATCCCTTTTATAATCAGGGTCAAGGGTATTTTATGACTATGCGAAGCTCAGATACCAGATATTCCGGACATACTACTCATAAAGCCGACGATGTTTACTATATATTCTCCTCAAAGTCGGAATGGTGCTAAAGTGAACTCAGCTGAAACTAAAACAGCCATGCTAACGGGCAGGCACGAAGAATGCCCAGTCGCAATAGTTTAAACACAAGAAAATTATTACTAGTATGGTTCCGGCTATCGTGCAATTCTGCGGTATACTGTTCCAAGAGATGGGAATTCCCTTTAGTTTGTCAAATTTCACGAAGGTTACATGTCTGCGACATCGACTACCAGGGTTCTGAATAGTCCGACCCGTCAAGTCTTGGAGGCAGGATCAGGCTAGCGAGTCCTAGTTGATGTCGATGACTAGACCAGACTAACTTGGGTGGTCCGTTCTGGTTTAAACTAGCCCCAGACCAGTCTTTATAAATGATAGCATTAGAGTCGGACACCCAGGCCAACACTCGCTAAAAATAGAACTATAGCTATAGTAGGATCTTAAAACCACTTGTCACATTATAAATCAACAGCCCCTCAATACAAGTTGATAAACCGTCTCGGAGAGGAGCACATGTGGTGGAAATGTGATTTCCCAATGGATAAGTCGCATCGAATACCAGTATTGTCGCATTGGGTCATGTAATATCACTCACTTAGTGCACAAAAATAGTTTCGATACTTCAGAACCTATTTTCGCCACCCCTGATCTAAGTGACTTGGAGGCACTATCTCCACCATATAATCCATGGAAACAATATATTTAATTATGAAAAGCTTTATTTGAACTCAATATATTGTGATAAAAATACCATATCATATTGCTTGGCAGGCCTGGTCGGACCAGTCCTGGTCGAGCCGGTTTCGATAATCCTGACTGCCCAGTCGGTCTGATTTCAACAATTAGACTCGACTTGACTTTCGGCCGGACTAGCTAGTCCAGTCCAGTCTTCTGCCGACCATTCGGAACCCTATCGACTACGACAATGAACGTTTGGATTCGGAGAACCTTTGTTTGGAGAATATTGGAGAACATGGGAGTTGAAGCGGTGGTGCGCTTGGGTAAAGGTTTAGGTGCAGCAGAGATATCTTGGGATAATGCAGGAACTCGCTCTAGGAGTGCTAAAGGTTTGGAAGTAGTGTTAGTTAGAAGATTGAACAAACGAGAGTCACACTATAATGTTAGCGAAGCGGACAGAGGTATCAGGAATATTCAGAATGGAGAGACTAGGAAAACTCTGTAAGTAGTTGAAACGGATCAAGGAATTGAATGACGAAATGTGTTGGAAGGATGGGGTGTGGAAAGAAAGAGATGGTGATGGAAGAAGGGACTTGAACGATGGCGATGAAGAGGTCATCCTGTAGGAGAGTTTTGTGTATATATAGGACGCTGGTGGTAGTTCAGAAAGAATAAGGACCCAAGGTACTCTCCACCGTCATAGTCTATTTTTGTTATAATTAAAATCAAGACTGAGGCATAAAGAATATATAAAATAACTCAAATTGATTACAGGACTCGAATTCAGACCTTTGATTTCACAATAACCAGAAGACACCCCTGGCCCTGCTTATATACGGCTTGCATTTTGCAATGTCAGTGGTCTATGTTATAGACGACCGCCACCATAACCACCAAAACCCTTATCGAGCTTATAGCCTGTCCATCCCCCTTTCCCAGAAGTTGCCTAAGGCATAACGTGCCGTAGGCGTTTGGTAGGTCATAGTCTCATTGCAAAAGAGCTGGCACAGTTGAGGAATCATTGTATAATCCATAATAGTAATTATTATTTGTTATTCAGGCAATATCGGTATATTATAGCGATGTATGCAAGTTTAAACACAAAAAAAAACACGCGGGATGTGATTTTTTCCTTTGCTCTCCCTCGAGAGCCCAGGACAAACTTAGATTGCCGCTCGGTTTTTGAGGGGCTTTCCCCCCATCCCTCGTTTTATGGTACATTTCGCCCTACTAAATATTGTTCTCGTTACTAGGATACACCTTTATATTTCAAAGGATTTTATGATCACATACCGCCACAACCACCACTTCACTATAAAATAAAGTCGCGTGACGAAAACTCGTGCCATTGGCTACTTTACACTAGAAACATCCGTTTTCAGAAACTTATAGCCGACACTGCCTAGATAAGAAATTTTACCGAGTTAAAAAAAGTTATGACAACAGCGATTTTCTTCCACAATAGAAATATCAATCCTATTTGTGCAATGAAGTGGTAAGATTGGAATGTGACTTAAGGCTTTGTGTGAGGGTACAATCTAAATGATACACGACAACCATCTTTGCTGTCGTTTGGCTCTGGTTTCCAAATCCTATAGACAGTTTATCCGAGTTTGTGTCTTGAAAAGCTAGCCGCTACCTGTTCCCTAGTTTTGTTTGGCTTAAAGTGGGAGTGGCAGGTTCATTGGGGGTTGAGTGGTTTACAAGTATAAGGAGTGCTCGGTTCTAGTGTAAGATGGCCGTTAACTAGAGTTTTTTTATCACCCGGCATTAGCAATCTCTTCCAGGCGCCCCATGTTACAATATTTAGAATATTCACGAAGGTTCCATTTCTACGACACGGCTAGTACAACAAATGTCTGGACGAGGAGAAATTTTGTTTGGAGATTGTTTTGGAGGTATGGGAGTTGAAGAGATGGCATGTATGGACTAAAGGTTAGCTGCAGCGGAGATGTTTTGGGAACATGGCGAAGTCACACTAGGAGGTGTCAAAGGGTTGGAACTAAGGTTAGTTGGAAGTTGGAACAAGCAAGTATCACACTATCATGTTAGCGAAACAGGCACCGGTATCAGGAACGTTAAGGAAGGGCAAACTCTGTATGTAGTTCAGAAGAGGTCAAGGGATTCAGGGACGAGATGTATTGGATAGTTGATGGTATGGTTTGGAAAGAAAGAGACGGTTATGGAAGAATGGGCTTGAGCGATGGACAAAGGAAAAGGGTTTTTGTGTAGAAGAGTTTTTGTGTATGTATAGGACGCTGCTGGCAGCACAGAACGGACAAGAATCCCAATACACTCTCTACTCAACATAGCCTTATTTTATTACCCCCGCCTATGTCGGCCACTAGTGCACACGAAATAAAAAACGTGGAAAAAATTCTTCAACGGAGCGTTAACTTACCCTTAATCCATTATAATACATTCTAGTATCTTGGGGTAAGAAATGAAGGGACAACTAGATATCGCACTGTACAAGCCCATGACACCCTCTAGACAGAAATAAAACTCCTGATATATCTTATATCATAACTAAACTTTAATCCATGCTAGTATCAAACGAAGAGGGAGATTGCCGATGGGCGAGAGAGATGTTAACTGATCAAAAAAAAGAAAAAGACCTCCAACCTAATCCCCAAAACGCCAGAAAAATACCGGAAAGCAGAAAAACAAATAAACATCTCAGACCACCCCATACTAAACTCATATTCATATGACATTACCTATACCAACAAGCGACGATTTCCATGTAAGAAGATGAAAAACTCAGGGGAACAAGGCGGGGAGCCAATTACGGGATACATCGGGAATGTTGTGTCTGTAACAGTTTTACGATTCTAACATACCCTTCCCTGGCTGCCAGCATGAGGGGTGTTTGACCAGATTTACTGCAGGTATTGGGGTTGACATCTTTCCGCTGCAACAGTAGCGCCACGACTCCCACATGGCCATTCTCGGCTGCCCACGAGAGCGGTGTTCGGCCATATTTAGTTTCTGGGGTGTCGGGGATGACGTCATCCAACTCTAGTAGTAGCTTCACTATTCCCTTATGGCCATTCACGGCAGCCCATAAGAGCGGTGTCCGGCCATACGGAATGCCTTGCGTGTTGGGGTTGACATCTCCCCGCCCCAACAGTAGCTTCACTATTCCCTCATGGCCATTCCCGGCTGCCCATGAAAGCGGTGTCCGGCCGGATTTGCTTGAACTATCAGGGTTGACATCGTTCCGCTGTAACAGTAGCTCCACAATTCCCTCATGGCCGTTCCCGGAAGCCAAAGAGAGCGGTGTTCGGCCATATTTAGTTTCCGGGGTGTCGGGGTTACCATCATCCCGCCCTAACAGCAGGTTCACTACTCCCTCATGGCCATGCTCGGCAGCAAAGGAAAGCGGTGTTCGGCCATATTCAGTTTCTGGGGTATCGGGTATGACGTCATCTAGCCCTAGCAGTAGCTTCACTATCCCCTCATGGCCATTCACGGCAGCCCATAAGAGCGGTGTCCGGCCATACGGCGTGCCTAGGGTGTTGGGGTTGACATCTCCCCGCCCCAACAGTAGCTTCACTATTCCCTCATGGCCATTCCCGGCTGCCCATGAAAGTGGTGTCCGGCTGAATCTGCTTGAACTATCAGGGTTGACATCGTTCCGCTGTAACAGTAGCTCCACAATTCCCTCATGGCCGTTCCCGGAAGCCAAAGAGAGCGGTGTTCGGCCATATTCAGTTTCCGGGGTGTCGGGGTTACCATCATCCCGCCCTAACAGCAGGTTCACTACTCCCTCATGGCCATGCTCGGCAGCAAAGGAAAGCGGCGTTCGGCCATATTGAGTTTCTGGGGTGTGGGTGTTGACATCATCCCGCCCTAACAGTAGCTTCACTATTCCCTCATGGCCGTTCTGGGCAGCCAACGAGACCGGTGTCCGGCCATACGGCGTGCCTAGGGTGTTGGGGTTGACGTCTTTCCGCCCTAACAGTAGTTTCACTATTCCCTCATAGCCATTCCCGGCTGCCCATGAAAGCGGTGTCCGGCCGAGTTTTCTTGAACCATCAGGGTTGATATCTCTCCGCTCCAGCAGTAGCCTCACTATTCCCTCATGGCAATTCCGAGTAGCCCACATGAGCGCTGTCCGGCCGTACAACTTGTCTAGGGTATTGAGGTTGAGATCTTTCCTCTCCAAAAGTAGCTTCACTACCCCCTCATGGCCATGCTCGGCACCAAACGAGAGCGGTGTTCGGCCAGAATTCGTGTCCGGGGTGTTGGGGTTGACACATTTCCGGCCCAATTGTTGCTTCACTATTCCCTCATAGCCATTCCGGGCAGCCCACGAGAGCGGTGTTAGGCCTAGGATCTCGGTATTGACGTCTCTCCGCTCTAACAGTAGCTCCACTACTCCCTCATGGCCGTTCCCAACAGCCCACGAGAGCGGCGTTCGGCGATACACCGCGTCGGGGATGTTGAGGTTGACAACTTTTATCTCCAACAGTAGCTTCACTATTCCCTCATGGCCATTCTGGGCAGCCCACGAGAGGGGCGTTCGGCCATATCTGGGCTCTAGGGGGTCGGGGTTGACATCACTCCGCTCCAATAGCAGTTGCACAACTCCCACATGGCCCTTCTCGGCAGCCAACGAGAGCGGCGTTCGGCCGGAAATTTCACGGCCTGTCTGGTCAGTGGGCGAGAGCGGCGTTCGGCCGGAAATACCATGGCCCCTCTCGGCAGCCAACGAGAGCGGCATCCTGCCGAAAATGATTGAACCATTTGGGTTGACATCTCTCCGCCCCAGCAATAGCTTCAGTACTCCCTCATGACCTCCCCAAGCAGCCCACGAGAGCGGTGTCCGGCCACCCTCCCCTCCTCGGGTGTCGGGGTTGACATCATTCCGTTCCAATAGCAGTTTCGCAACTCCCTCATGGCCCTTCCCGGCAGCCCATGAGAGTGGTGTACGGTCGTCCCAACTTAACCTATCGGGGTCGACATCTTCCCGCTCCAACAGTAGCTTCACTATTCCGTCATGGCCACTCCCAGCAGCCCATGAGAGCGGCGTTCGGCGGTCCTCACATGAGCTATCGGGGTCTACATATCTCGTGCTGGATAGTAGACCGGATGCTTTCAGATAGTTCCCCCACCAACGACCTATTCTTCCTTAATTGAGACAGTGCCGTCCAAGAAATAACCTCACCACTCCCTCATGTCCATTTCCAGCAGCCCATGACAGTGCTGTTCGGCCATCGCTCGTGCCATGCTGATCTGGTTGAATATCCTTTTGTTGCAAAAGCAGCTCCACTACCTCTTCATGCCCACGGCTTGCAGCCCATGCGAGTGGTGATATACCGGCACCATCTCTTTGGTTCACATCCCATTGGTTAGCCTCTAGCAAAGTGTTTGCGGCTTGGGCACTACCGAGATACGAGATACAGTGCAGCGTAGAGAACCCCTCAGGAGTACTAGTACCTCTCCAAATTAACTCCCGATCGGCGAACTCCTTCTTAATCGACTCCCACAGGAACTTTGCAGATATGTGACTATCGAACTGATCAAGATGCTGCAGCGCAAATTTTGTGGCACGAGTTGAGGACTCCGCCCGCATGTGGGTTCCCCAATATAAAGAAGAATATTCAAGGAAGGGTGTGCCTCTCCGGTCAGGCAGTGGACAAGATGAAAGATCCTTGACATGCTGAAAGTTGAGAAAAGTCAAACATGTTTCGGCCATTGTCGATTCAGACTTGTCAAAGAGGTGCGGATGTGTGCGGAGATGCTCCTGGAGTGTAAAATGGATTAACCGAATTGTTGAGGTACCTTTATCTATGGTGGCAAGCCCTTGGCAACATGTTAGCAAGGTCGATATCCCGGGGATATTATCGTAATCGAGATCTTTTGACCCTATCCGGATTCCTAGGGCACAACATATCTCATCCACTTGCAATGGCCGCCTCGAATGGGAGATCCACATCAGAACGGCCATCCCTAGCCTTGCTCTCTCCTCGCCCTGGGCCTTTATCCTTTCCAGCGTTGCCCCGTAAGCGCCCCCAAAACCAAGGCTATTCTGCATAGCCCTAAGCCTTCGTCTCCTGCGATATTTGGTCGTCTCCTGTAGGATCGTCTCGATGCTCAAGAAGGCAAGTAAGAATCTAAATACAATATGTCTCAGCACACGGCCCTATACATTTTTGGGCGTTCCCTTTCTACTTACATTTCAGAAACGGCTGCGGGAAGTTTCTGTATAATTTCCTCCTCTAAACTTTCGTCCATCGCGTCCGGCATTGCATCTTCCCGCAGTTTCGCTCGGAGGAATGTGATGATATCCTTCCTGGTGGGTATTATTGATCTAGACGCTGCCCTCCAAGCAAGATGCCTCTCAACTTCACTCCGGATATGTGGTCTCCCGGTCAGAAATAACAGAGCGCCGGGGGACCGCTGGAGAATTTTGTTGAGTAGATGGAGAAGCTTCAGCCGATGCCCTTCCTGGCACTCATCCAGGGCGTCAATGAATATACATGTGGGTCGTGAGGACGTGATATCCTGCATGAACTCCATAATTTCCGAGAGCACCAGTTTCAGGCCACCAACAACCCTCCCTCGGTCCCGAAAAGTTTTGACTATTTTTTCCGGAACCCTGTCCAGTCCGCCGATAAGCTGTTTGAGCACCGACCCCAGAACCATAGCTGGGGATTGCTCCTCCGGTGCTGCAAAGTCGAAGTAGAAGCACGCAACCCCTGGGTTCCCTTCCACGGCCTGCTGGCATAACGAATCTATCACGAGCGAGCTAACATTGCAGCTTATTAGCTATACCTCTCTTTCTTCGAGCATCTTCTCCCTTACCTAATGTAGGTCTTCCCAACCCCCGGATCCCCGTAACAAAACAAGGCTGAGCGATTTTGTCCACCGCTGCTGGGACCATCAAACCAATTTCGATATTCCTCAGTTTGTAAGAACCAGTCTCCCACCTTCTCAACCCTACGGGTTCGGATGTCATCGTGCCGTGTCTGGGGCTCAAGGGGTGATAGCCATGCCAAAATCCCCGAATCCTCGTCAGCGATCGTGCAGTTATTCCACACATTGCTAACAGAATTGGTTATATTGAAACAGTGGGTATTATTAAAACAATTGGGATCGCTAGAAGGACAGGTATTTTCGTTGATGTGAGATTGGGACATTTTGGATTTTTCACAGTTTTGGCCGGGAAAAAAGAGGAGCGGTTCTTGGGTAATTATGTCCAGTGAGTTGGGTTGATATGGTTTCCTGGGAGAGGCGATGAGCGGGGGCGAAGGTGATTTTTGAGGCCTGGTGGGCGAAGGCCTGTTCCAATCAATCCACCCTAAAATGGCACACTATCTGTGAAGCCAACATGATTGTGGGATGCCGTATGCACAAACCACATGCGGTCCATGGGGCAGCCGAGCTGCTGCGAAAGTGTAATAAGAAAGTCAAAATTTTGTGCTGTGTTGACACTGGTGGCAGTGCTGATCAAATTTACCTTGTTAGTGCTTCGAGAATTAGGAGGCATATCAGAACTAGAATTCAAAACACAAGACACGGGCTCGCCCCAGAAAGAAGCCGGTCCTTCTCTACAATTGCACAATCCTATTTCGAATGGCCTTTCGTGATCTCACACCGACCCTGTCACCACCTGCTCATCCACGTCACAAAATGTCAAATATGCCCCGTGTGTATGTTGGCAATTAGTGCACCCGAAAAAAATCTTCTAATGGACTCTTAGATTCCGCTACGCTTGGGGAGGAGGAAAAGGAAACAAGAGCTACTGCACTGCACTGAACAAAACTAAGGCCCCCTCTGTCTCCAAGTAGGTCTCCTGATATATGCCCCGCTTGGGTGCCTAAACCCAAATTTATTCTACCACCAGCATTGCCCAAAAGGGTGAGATTCCCTACGAGCACGAGAGGTGCTGACTTACCCGAGAAAACTCTAACTTTTTTTTTTTGGCACCTAAGAAGGAAATGCGAAAGCTAAAAACAAATCAACATCCCTGGCCACCCCACACAAAGCTTAAACATCAGGCGCTACACGTTCCGAGAAGCAAGACAAGGTAGCAGACTCCAGGAAATCAATGGGGGCCAAATTATCGGGTAAGTCGGGAATGTTGTACCCCTACTGGCTCCACGATCCTATCGCACCCATGTTCATGTCAGAGTTGACGAAAGCGGATAGTTGTCCGAGATAAAGGAAGCGAATACATGAGCGACAAGGCGGGACAATAGTTTCAGTGATTCCATTTGTTCTAGACGGAAGATAGAGGGAAGGATAAACGGAAGGGTTCCTGTTTATGTCTTTCGTTTATTCAGAATACGGAGGTACGCAAGCAAATGGCATTATGCGTGAAGGAGAGATCGATAGGTGTGGCAGATGATAGAATGATTGAGATAGTTTTATTATTGTATAGGCTTATGTTTGGTTAGTTAGGGCCCGTTTACCTATAGACGGCCGCCTAGCAACCAGATGTAGTGCCGACTGTTAAAGAAATTTATACAGTTGAAGGTGTGTAAAGAAAATAGAATAGTTGCATGTTTAGCTGATATACTGTCTAGTATATAGCTTAAATATCGTTTATCTGACCGTCTATTGCTAAAAATAAAATTTATAATAGGTGATTAAACTAGACAGTTGTGTCTCAGCCAGCATCTGATAAACGGTGAGAAAGTGTTTCACTAATTTTCCACGGTCCTAGATTCTTGTAGCTAGACCGTCAAATGGTTAAGCTGCCTACTCTGGGTGAAGGTCATCTACCGGTACTTTGCTGCAACCTCCACTGTCAAGCCCCCTTAACCGGTGGTTGCCTCAGGCTGTTAGACGGCCGTCTATAGGTAAACAGGCCCTTAGTTCAGATGACGACGAGCGAATGAAGTTTCTCATCTCCCTAGTACCCCTTAGTTGAGCCCTAGTCCAGTTCGACCGTTTGACCGTTACGCGATTTATCCCCCGCAACAGTTCAGTAGCCCGTGAGAGTAGTGTTTAGCTAGATTTACTTAGACTATTAGAGTTAACACCTTCCCGCCGCAACTGGGGGTTCGTTGCTCGTTCAGGTCCATCCTCAGCACCCGCAAAAGCCGTATTTCGCCTCAAGAACATCCCCAAATTGATCCTCATTATCCCTGAGGGCCAGTCCCCCCACTAGCCTGTAAGCAGGTCTCTGGTAGGGCTACTTAGTCTTTAGGCCCCCCTACACGAGCCGTTTCTGAGCCTTTGTAGCATCTGGTGTAATCTAATCAAAGCATAGCTACTCAAAAAAAAAAGCCCCCGTATGATACAACGGCATTTCCCATCTCTTGCAAAACAGCCCCTCCATACGGAGGTACAGCATGTAAGTTTTGTAGATTCCACAAACGAGAACTGCCACCCTCATCCCCTGTGTAACCTACAAAACTTACACGCTGTACCTCCGTAGAGGGCCCAATATCCCACAATCCCTCCTCCTCAGGCAACCATGATCTCCGTCTAATAGAATCCCCATTCCACAAAGACTTTCGCCCACAGGCGTCACATCGCCATCAAGATCCAAAATGTGTTCCCTACTTACCGAGCCAATGGCGTCTGGTAGGCTTCGATCCGGTTGCCTTCCTAGAATATTTTGTCGCACCCTGGCTGATGCATGCTTACCGCTTAAACCCCATTGGGAAGCAGGCGATGTGCTGTACAGTACTCGTAATTATCTGACGTTTGTAAAAACAACTGTTATTGCATACACCAAAATCTTGGGGCCCCAGCCCAGCTATTGCCCATATGCAATAGCAGCTGTGTTCACAAACGTCAGAGAATTACGAGTACTCGAGGAGCGAAGTTACGAGGCGGAAGGAGAAATTCTGATCTATCAAGCCTAGCGTGCATAACGAATCAAGTCTCTCTGGGACACGTCCGCTAAGTTACCGTGATGCCCATCCTATAGCAGCCAGCCACCCTCTAAACCTTGGCACCCACCCCCCAGCATACACCGCAGCGGCACGAACTCAGCCAAGGAATCCATGCGACCCCAGAGATCGCCCTGCAGTATACCGAGCCCTGACATGTCAATATTACAATACATCTACTCCCACAATTGGTTCCTTGTTAAAGCAAACCTACCGTAGTAGTATTGTGAATTGAACTGCGCATGTTTTTCAATCAGGACACAGCATAAGCCAGCAAAGCGATCAGGTGCGAGAACGCAATACAAGTGTTGAATACGACGTCTACTCTTGCCCCGCAAGTCAACCAGTGAGAAAACTCTTTCTTATCTTAGGTTCATCTCCCCCCCCCAAATACCGTGCCATGTATCCCTCGGGAGTCTTTTCTGACATGAAGCCATCTCATTTTGATCCCTGCGGGGTTCAAGATGGCGGGAGGTGGGATCTCCAGCTTGTGTTGTGGACATGAGGTGGCAATGTCATATCTCCGGTTGGTATCTTTTTTCCTTTCGAAGTTGCGCGGGGAGAATATGGTCAGCCTTACTAGAGCGAAGTTCTCCTGTTCATCTGTGGTTGAAGTGTCTTGCGAACTAGAGCGAAATCAAGCGACGCCCCGTTACAGTACAAGTGCCCACGAATTTGTTTTCGTACGAGAGAGGGATTATTTTGCCAGTTAATACTATCCTTGTGGTGTATGTACGAAAACATATCCTCCAGTGCTTAGTAAGTATGACAGGTAATGATTGGCTGGCATAGGATTGTGAAATCCCAGAGCCTCCATACTCGAGGCGAGAATAAGTCCTCAGAAATCCCCCTCAAAATCAAACCATCATGAGAACAACGGTGTCGATTACGATGGTAACTAACTTACAACTTTAATCACTATTAATACTAAAGCTGGTATATTTGAGCCCCTCACACTCTCTAGGAGCATTGGATCTCGTAATGGGACCTTTTATTTTATTTTAACTGTGGCATGGATTTGAGCCGTTGACCCTTTGTGACGGTTGCGTGTGGTTTAATTATGCTTGCGCCGGTAGTCGGAGGACCTACTCCTCAAATGCAAAAGTACTCGGAAAAGGCGCCGTTTGTGCACGGGCCTGCTCTCCCATTGCAAGAATGCAAGGCCCAAAATTTATTAAGAAATCAAGGGCTAGGGTTAGAGCCTTTTCCGAATATGATACCTTTGCATTTGGCGAGTACTTTCTCGCCGCGAGTAGTTACCACCCCCTTTCCTCAGTTCCTAGAGATTTCCTCATGCCCCACCAGAAGTCGGATTCTCACCCCAGACAACCCCTCTATAACTTACGAAGAAAGGCATTCGGATAATGGACTATAGCACTGAGATCGTTCCACGGTGGATCACCGGTAATTTCGATTGGTTCAACCGTAATGACTGGTTCAACAAGACCTCCTACCTCCTTACCGAAATATGTTTGTCGCTTTCGGCATTTTTGACAGATCGGCAGCGATGGCCAAATGAAACGCCACGAGTTCACAGCAAGACACGATCACTACCGCACAACTTAGGGGTGAATAGTGAAGTTCACCGGCTCGCTACTTCTCTTCTCGATATCTACCCCGCTCTCACCTAACTACAGGTACTCGATTAACTGCAGAGACAGGAGTATATATGAACCACAACGCAGTCGTCCTCATATCCTTCCATGCATCACCACATATGTCCATTCTCATTGCTCTATATCCCCCTTCACTTTCGCGTACTCTCATGCTAAAAAAGGAACGGCAAAGACTACAACTGTTCATAATCTCCGGGCATCCAGCTCCTTCACTCTTCCACCCGGCTCTTTCGCCTCCCTTCAGTTCGGTCTCGGCCGACGCATCGGTGCATTCCCGAAATATTTATACGAACAATGAAACAACAATCGCGAGAGCATGGCGAGCAGCATCTCACGATTTCTAACATCGTGCTATTCCCAGGCGGCTTACTAATAGGCGAGGGATTCTGCGGCGCATACGGGAGACTTCTAAGAAAGATAAAAGAGGAGTTTAGCGGGCAAGGCCCACACTCCCGAATACCATAGATATACTCCACTTGGGCACACTTTACACGGATCGCCTCCGAAGCACCATGCGAGCCCCTGGAGTCACTACGAGAAATCGTTCGGGTGTCACCGAACATATCAGTATTCCCTACCTGGAGGCCCTATATCGCCGAAAAGGTTGAGATGTTTGTGAGGTAGTTAGGATACTAGGTAGTACACGGCGAGAACTAAAGCAACAGAGATAGGACTCCGATCACCGCACGACCCTGAGATGAGCATTGAAGTTCCCACGTTCATTACAGTCTATCTAAACAGTAAAGGTAGGAGTGGATATAAATCATAAACGAAATCACCCTCCTATCTTCCACTAATCACCACTCATATCCATCCACTTCTAGGTATGCTTCCTTTCAAGTTTCCTTGGATACCACTATGCTAACAAACGAAAGACAGACATCATAGATACTCCCACGAATCGCGGTCTTCATGCATCTGACTCTCTCGTTTTCCTTCCGACGGATGTGGTGATCCCAAGCCTAAGCGCATCCCCAAAGCCTATCCGAACCGCGAAACGGTAGCCTAGCCATGCCCGAGCAGCATTTAACAACTTCCAACAGCTTCTCTCGCGATCGCCTAGTTCATTGCCTCGAACATGATTGTCACTGGCTTATGTGATTTTATTCTGCGCTACATCTCCTTGTCTATTTCTATACAAATATCCGGGGAGCTTGAGTAATAAACACCAAAGGTTCCCCGTCACTCGAGATCACTCACTAGGTATCATCTACACGCTGCACCAGCTTCGCCCGTATCGTTAGAGTTTGGGGGATGGAGATTTGATCGCTATGATTTACTTTGAGGTCGTGTGCTTATTTAAGGACTAGTGCGAGGCTTAACTAAGATCAAAGGAGTGATTGCCTATTTGTCCTTAATCTTGATCATTGTGCTTGTACTCGGGGGGGGGGAGGGAGTTGATATCTTGTTCCGTTTTGGCACTGATGGCAGTCAGGGGATTAGCGTTGTCCAAACTGCGCGACAGCTTCAAGAATTAGGAGGAATATATAAGGCATAATTCAAAAGCACAAGAAATAAGATCACTTCGGAAAGGAGTCAATCCTTTTGTCCAATTACACAGCTCTGTTTCAAAAATGTCCACTGGTGATCTCACATAGCTACCATCACCACCGCCACCCAGACCCCCACTCCACAAAATATCCATCCCTTCCATACGCCCCAGAGCAAGCTGCCCATGAGTATATCTGAAAGACTTTCTCTAAACGGGAGTTACCCTGAATTCCTTTTGATACATTCCTGTTTATCAGATAAGAAATGAGAAAAAAAACTAGTGTTACCGCACTGTACTGTACAAGGCTAAGACATCCTTCACTTAAAAATAAATCGCGAGATATATACTCTCCCTAAACCTAATGGTATTCGATTACCGAGTAAAAGAGCAGGATTGCGTGAGAGTGGGAGAAAGACTAACTTACCCAAGATTCCAACCTGGTCCTTAAAACACTAGGAGCAAAACCGTAGGTGGAGGACAATAAACATCAGAGACAACCAGACAAATATCATTCATCCGGCACTCAGCCGAGGGGTAAATAGATAGAAACTTGGTATGAGGGTTCCAATGTGCGTATCGCTTGCGGGGCAGCCATTTCATGTTGGTGAGCCGCCCCCCCAACCCGAGGGCAGAAGCATTTATTCAGTTGGATATTCGGAATATTCCTGCTGTAGAAGACCCCCGGTATACTCACTCGGGTTCATCACCCTCGAGAAGTCTTCATCTACCACCCAGTTTCCTCACCACACTTTGCGATGGTACAGACAACCCGAACTTGCCCCGCTCAATGGTTCCTAAGGTCTGTTAGACCTACCCCCTCCCCACGGGTTGTGAGGGGCTTTTAGCTCACTTCCAATTCTATCCTATCAACTCCCCTGCTAAATACAGTTCTTGTAGCTAGGTGATAGACACGAGCATGAGCGAGGAGGTCCCGGGGGCCATGCTCGACTATGATCTGATCGAGAGGAACACATGGTCGATTGGTCGACCAGAGGGGTGGCAAGTGGATCCCGATCGAGTGACCGATCATGACTACTAATAGTGGATCATTTGTGACGGTGGATTATCATCGATTCACTCGGGTATATTCGTAGTCCCTTTTATATGCCAGAGGGTGATTGGAAAATGGACCTTGGTTTTTGGATTTGTAGTAATTGCGTCCCCTATTTTTCATATCTCATATCCCTAGCCATCTTCCATATCCGGTATTCAGGTACCTACCTGGCAGCCCAAGAAATGCCTTTTTACCAACTTATCCATAGTAACTGAGTTCTGCTTCTCATAGCTTTGTGCAGTTCTTTTACTATCCGCCTGTATTCCCCCTTTACTAGGAATTCTTCAACAAATTCCTTCCTCACATACTCCACTAATCAAAACCAAGCTCTCGTAAGCATTAGGAATAGAGTGGCGAGTGACCCATCATGATCAAGTTTACCCCAGCATAGTCGAGTGCCACAGACCGTGATTGACCAGTACCCATGATCGACCAAGTCGAGCAGATCATGGATCCCATACCGTCACCGCCTCCTGGCTATAAAATAAAGTTGGATGACGAAAAGATCGCGCCACCGGCTACCCCACACCCCAGACAGCTACTTTCAGAAACTTATAGCTCGACACTACCAAGGTAAGAAATTTCACGCAGTTTCAGGAGGTATGGGAACAAGGATTTTCTCCCGCAATGGAAATGTCAATCAAGTTTGTGCCAATGGTGAGGTAAGATTGGAAAGTGACTTGAGGCATGGTCTAAGGGTGCCATCCAAAAGATACATGACAACCACCTTTGCTGTCGTTTGTCTCTGGTTTCCAAATTCTATAAACACTCTATCCGAGTTTTTGTCTTGAAAAGCTAGCCGCAACCTGTTCCCTAGTTTTGTTTGGGCTAAAGTGGGAGTGGCAGGTTCATAGGGGGTTGAGTTGTTTACAGGTATAAGGAGTCCTCGGTTCTGGTGTAAAATGGCCATAGAGTTTTTTTGTCACCCGGCGTTAGCAATCTCTTCCAGGCACCCCCGGCTATGCCGGCCACTAGTGTATCCGAAAAAAAAGTGGAAAAAATTCTCCGGCAATGCCTTACCCTTAATCCTTTATAATACATTCAGGTATCTTAGGGTAAGAAAAGAAAGGAAAACTATTATAGAGATCTCGCACTGCACAAGCCCAAGACACCCTCTGCACGGAAATAAAACTCCTGATATATCTTGTAACTAAACCTTAATCCATGCTAGTATCAAGCGAAGAGGGTGATTTTCGATGAGTGAGACAGAGGTTAGCCTATCCAAAGAACAACAAAAAAAACTTCTAACTTAATCCCCAAAAAGGCCAGAAAAATACCTGAGAGCAGGAAAACAAATAAACATCTCAGACCACCCTACTCTAAACTCATTCATGTGACACTACCTATACCAACAAGCGACGGTTTCCATAGAACAATGTGGCAATGTCCGAGGAACCAGACGGGGAGAAAATTACCTAATAAATGAGGGATTTTGGGCCTGTAAGATTTCTACAATACAAGCATGTCCTTTTTCCGCTGCCAGCATGAGTGGTGTTTTGCCGGATTTATTAGAGGTATTGGGGTCGACATCTTCCAGCTCTAGCAGTAGCCTCACAACTCCCTCATGGCCATTCTCGGCAGCCCACGAGAGCGGTGTTTGGCCATGCTTCGTGTCTGGAGTGTTGCGGCTGACATCTTTCCGCTCCAACAGTAGTTTAACTATTCCGTCATAGCCGTGATAGCAGGCCAACAGTAGTGGTGTTGCGCCGAATTGATCTCGGCTATCAGGGTTAACACCTTCCCGTCCTAGCAGTAGCTTCACTATCCCCTCATGGCCCCCCATAACCGCACAAGAAAACGGTGTTTGGCCGTATTTACCGGAGCTATTGGGGTTGACATCTTTCCGTTCCGACAGTAGTTTCACTACTCCTTCATGGCCATTCCTGGCTGCCCGCGAGAGCGGTGTTTCCCCGGATTTACAGGAGCTATTGGGGTTAACATTTTTCCGCTCCAAGAGTAGCTTCACTGTTCCCTCATGACCATTCCCGGCAGCCCTAGAAAGCGGTGCTTGGCCATCCTCCATGTCTAGAGTGTCAGGGTTGACATCTTCCCGCCCCAACAGCAGCTTCACTATTCCTTCATGGCCATTCTCAGCAGCCCTATACAGAGGTGTTTGGCCAGATTTACTTGCACTGTTGGGGTCGACATTTTCTTGCCTCAGCAGTAGGTTTACTATTCCTTCATGGCCATTCCCGGCAGCCCGCGAGAGCGGTGTTTGGCGGTCCTCCGTGTTTTGAGCGTCGGGATTGACATCTCCCCGCCTCAACAGCATGTTTACTATTCCCTCATGGCCACTCCCGGCAGCCCAGGAGAGCGGCGTCATGCCATACGACGTGTCTGGAGCGTCGGGGTTGACATATCGCCGGCCAAACAGTTGACCCACCACTAGAGGTGCTCCCCATAGCCGACCAATGCTCCCAGGATTGACAAATTGCGGTCCAAGAAATAACCTCACCACCCCCTCATGTCCATTTCCAGCAGCCCATGATAGTGCTGTTCGGCCCCCATACGTGTCCTGCTGATCAGGTTGGATGTGCTTTTGTTGCAAAAGCAACCCCACCACTTCTTCATGCCCCAGTCTTGCAGCCCATATGAGTGGCGTCATACCGGCTCCATCCTTTTGGTTTACATTCCATCTGTTCATCTGGATCAAAGTATCCGCAACATCAGCGATGCCCAAGTACGAGATACAGTGCAGTTCAGTAAATGACTTGTCCCCGGGATAATAGTAATAGGACGACACCTCAATTATTGACTCCCAAAGGTATTTGGCCGCTGTGTGACTATCCCAATCGCCAAGAAGCTCAAGCGCAAAGGTTTTTGCGCGATCTGAGAGCTCCATTCGCATGTGGGTTCCCCAATATAGTGCAGAATATTCAAGAAAGGGTGTGCCTCGCTGGTCAGGGGAAGCGTTGGCTGAAAGATCCTTGACATGCTGGAAGTTGAGATACGTCAAACATGTTTCCGCAATCGTTGAGTGAGCGCCGTCAAAAAGGTCGGGATGTGTGCCAAGATACTCTTGGAGGGTAAAATGGATCAACCTAACAGTCGAGGCTCCCTTATCCACGATGACAAGCCCTTGGCAAAAGCTTAACCAGGTCGATAGTGCAGGGATTTCATCGCTACCAAGATCACTTGACCCTATCCGGATTGCTATGGCGTGGCATAGTTCATCCACTTGCAATGGCCGCCTCGAATGCGAGATCCACATCAAAACGGCCATCCCGAGTCTTGCTCTTTCCCCACCTTGAGCCTTTATCCTTCCCAGCATTTCCCCGTATGCACCCCCCAAGCCTATGCCATTCTCCATTTCTCGAAGCCTTTGTCTCCTTCGATATATTGTCGTATCTTGTAGAATCGTCTCGATACTTAAGAAAACAAGTAAGAATCTAGATAAAATACCAGTTAACACATATCTCCAGAGATTTTTGCATGTTCCCTTCCGACTTACATTTCCGAAACTGTTTTGGGAATATTCTGAATAATTTCCTCCTCTAAGCTCTCGTCCATCGCATGTGGGATCGTGTCCTCTTTTAGTTTCGCTCGGAGGAATGTGGTGATATCATTCCTAGTGGGTGATATTGATCTAGCCACTGCCCTCCCGGCAAGATGCTCGCCAACCTCATCCCGGATATGTTGTCTCCCGGTCAGAAAGAGTCGAGCCTGGGGGGCCTTTTGCAGAACTTGGTTGAGTAAGTTGAGAAGTTTGATCCGATGTCTAGCCGGATACTCGTCCAGGGCGTCCATGCATATAAATGTGAGTCGTGAGGACATGATATCCTGCAAGAATCCCACAATCTCCTCGAGCCCCAGCTTCTGGCCACCAATGACCCTTCCTCGGTCCCGAAAAGCATAGACTATTTTTTCCGGAACCCTATCCAATCCACCAACAACCTGTTGTTCAAAAAAGAACCAGAACTCCTACCAAATCTGCTCTCTACTCCTCACCAAGCGTGCCTCGCAACCCCCCTCGCACTTGCGCAGTATTATCCACATAGAATAGATTGTGCCCCTGGCGTTCACATTTTGAACAG
>Ga0307509_10002242_pt1 | contig 31647 bp, 34 predicted proteins | sample 10_EM_MG_FD_202245 | JGI IMG/M metagenome (GOLD analysis project Ga0307509, IMG submission 202245) | Populus trichocarpa ectomycorrhiza microbial communities from riparian zone in the Pacific Northwest, United States - 10_EM | ecosystem: Host-associated > Plants > Roots > Unclassified | place...
TCCCCAAGGCACGCCGTGATGGACCGTGGTCTTAGTCCGAATGGTGAAGAAGTAGTTATGGATACCAGCCAGGTAGTTGTGGGTACCAGCCAGAGAGGTGAAGAAGCAGTAGGGTGCCAGCCGATCCAACCGTGAGGGGAAGAGGAGGGAGAGGGGTAGACCCAACTCCGTGCCGAAGAAACTATCCGTAATCGCGTTCGTGTCTTGACTAGGCAGCCTCAAAAGATAAAGACAATAGAGAAATCGACCGTGGCCTGTTGAAAGGTTTTCTCTTACTGCAAACCGTGTACCCGGCCGTCTGTAACATGGCCGTTGAGGAGAGTGTTGCCGACCGTGCTAATGCTCTAAGCGAGGCAGGGCAAAAGCGGGGTAAGAAGAGGAAACATCATCAAAAGAAGGCGAAATCCATCAACCCAGAGTGAAGAAAGCCCAAAGGGATAAACCTAAGGGAAGGGGAGCGTAGAGGATGTATGACTCCACCCCCTAGAGCGAACTCATAACGGGGGGTGGAGAAAAGAAAAGTGGTCATAATCTCGTGGTGTTGAGATTTCAATCGCCGGGTATGTTGAGGTGACAGAGGATGGGTTCTTGTACTTTAACAATGAATACATGATATAAAGAAAAAAAAAGAAAAAAAGAAAAGAAAAAAAGAAAAAGAAAAGGTCACAGTAGTTAGACATCGTCCGTCTCCGCTATACCGCCGGCGATTAAAATCTCAACACTAGGAGAAATCATCGTCACTTCCATCCACCCCCCTCTCCTCGGTCCCACCACACTGCCTCTGTCTGAGTGAAGCCATCCCCCTCCCCTCTTCCTTTCCCTTCTGATGGTCAGGCCTGGCGCGCTTGTTCCTAGGGGTTGGTTGAGTCTACCTTCACCTCCTCTTCTCCGGGCTTGCTTAGGCCGCCCTCCATGGTCGGCCACCCCTCGCCCGTCAACAGTGGGTTTTTAGTCTCGGTCGATCGGTAAAGTAGTTGTCCCCGGTGGCACTGCTCTCTGGTATTGCACTACCTCCTGTGTTCTCTTCTGGTACGGTCGGACCTTTTCAAAAACATTGTGACACCGTTTCCGTCAGCCCTCCTCACACTTCTCCTGTCGGTTAGCCCTCCGCCCTCTCTCTCCATGACTTTTGGATCGGCTGGCACCCTACTGCTCGCGGCTCTATGCCCATCCTCAGACCTCTGCTCCCTGCTGATGTCCTTAGACTAGGGGGGCATGTTTAAACCTTCTTTCCGGGTCCCGTTTCCCGAAATACCTAACCAGATCTTCCTCCGACTGCCATGAGCCTTCCTTCTTTAGGCAGCATCCTCTCAAACTCCGTTGCTCTTCCTGAGCCTCTGCTGCAGGGGCTATATGCCCGCGGGAGTTGCCTCCCCTTTGTGTGTCCCCGAGACCCATCATTCAGGATTCCCTATTCCCTCAGCAGCTGGGCCCGGTGGGGCTTTACTACGGTTTAGCTTATAGGTTGTTTGACTTGGGGGAGTGGGTTTGTTTTCCTTTGTTGGTTGTGTCTACTGTCGGTTGGGGATGTTTTTCTTTTAGGCTAGGCTTTCGCGGGGGTTATTGGTTCGCTGTTTTCAGGCCCGTGTTCTCATCTCCTTGTAGTTTCTACCCATAGTACCGGGCGGAGTTTTCTTTGTCGGGCAGGGTCAGAGGGCTTTAGCTTGGGATCGCGGGATGGACTGTAGTTGGAGGTTTTGGGCGACATGGTCTTCATTCCGGCCGAATGCCGGTTGTACCCAGGACTGTGGGATTGAGCACATGTGTGCATTTGCCCCGCTTGAAACAATTAATAAACGAGATTTCCCCCCCCCCCGGTCACAGTAGTTAGAGCTCTTCACACAACCATCTAAGTACTTTCTTACAATAACCTTTTACATTTACTTCTTGCTTGTATGCAAGCAACCTGAGCTCTTTGCGTCAGAGCAACCCCGACCTTGTTAAGACAAGGACAGTCTCACATCTCTCTTACGTGAGCAGAGATTAAGAAACGAAAGACTATCAGATAGTCCAAGAACCAAAGAAGAGATTATAAGTTAATCTTGAAAAGAAGAACACTCTCACATATTCAAACAATCTAGAACTACAAGATAGTCTGAGGATCTTCAAGTAAGTAATTCGTTACCTGTTGCATAATTAACCACCATAGAGTAGGATAGTTACACCTGGCCAGTTTACCACGGAACACCTCTTTCAGGGGTATTCAATCCACCAAGAGAGTGTACTTGTCCAAGTTCCTCGCTGAAGTCAACTTGCGATTGGTATGTGATGCTCAAAATATTGCAGCTGGCAGAGGTCCAGACTGTTTCCCCGCACTTGAAAATGCCCCCTCCCCCACCAAAATCAACAATACACTTCTACAATACTTTTTTTCCTCGGAGACCCTCACCTCCTCCACCTCTCATACTTTCTGCATTTAAGGACATTCCACCTGTTTCACCATCAGAAATGTCCTCACCACTTCGAAAATCCTCTAATACTTCTTCTCCTGACCCAAGTAGCATCCTCTATCCTATCTCGATGCGAGTCCATAAGGCCAATGAACGACTCCTCCCATCTCTGTTTACTCCTCTCCTCACCCACGGATATCACCCCCAAGCCATGAATGCAAACGGCATCGTCGTAGATAAACCAGCCACACCGGACTACAGCACACCTTCTTCCTTTCGTATCATAGTGCTAGACGAAACCGTCTCCAAAATCCTCGAAAGACTTCCTGCCCTGTGTCTCACTGCAGCCGCCAGCTCCCTTGGCCTCTTACACCCCAATCAATGTGGGTCTCTTGCTGGTCTTGGCTGTTTCGACGCTGTCGCTACCCTCACCCATGAAGTTCGCCTACTTCAGGCTGTTTCCCTTAAAGTGTCAACTCTCTTCTTGGACGTCAAAGGTGGTTTTGACAACATCTGCGCCAACAAGCTGGCTGGTATTCTCACCAAAGGGGGTGTCTCCGCCTACCTCGTAGCATGGATCAAGTCATTCCTCTCCAAACACCAATGCTGGCTTATCTTCCAAGGCGCCCCTAAGACCTTCTCCCCAGTGGCAGTTGGCACCCCTCAAGGATGCCCAATTTCATATCTTCTCTTTGTGCTCTACATTGTCAGCCTCCACCCAACAATCTCTCAAGGTCTTGCGATCTCTTATGTTGATGATCTCACCCTAAAAGTCGGCTCAGACTGTCTACGTTCGAATATCTGCAACCTTCAGGACCTTTTCGGTGTCATCGAAAGGCAGGGTGCCGACCTGGGGGTTGCATTTGCCTTCCCCAAAACTGAACTCATTCACTGGAGAACTGCTAGGAACCACGCAGATGTATCCTTTGCCCCCATAGTGATCAACGACATGCTTTTTCCACCCTCGCAGGCTATAAGGTGGCTTGGCTATTGGCTCAACCCTACAATCCAATCCTCCATCCACTTTCGAAGATGGCTAGCACTTGCTCAGGCCACTTTCACTGCAATCCATCAGCTCAGTGCAGCCGGCAAAGGCCTCTCCTCCTGGTGTAATAGGAAACTAGTATTCGGCGCCATCCTTGCTATCCTTACCTATGGCTGCGACCTTTTTATCCCAGACTCAGCCACACATAAGAAACTTGACTCCTTCTGGCATGATGTACTACGGTGGACAACTAATTGTTTTTATACCACCCCCTGTGGTGCTCTATACTGGGAAGCCTCGCTACCACCCCTTTCCACAATCTGCAAATGCCGCCGCCAGTCAGCTGCCCTCCACTTGGTCTGCGCTCCTTCCCAGTTTAATCCCGCTACCGCTCGAATACCTGAGTCTGTGCCCACTTGGCACCAAGGCCGTTCCATAGATCATCATCATTTTCTCCTTCGAGGGTCCTCGAAAGCTATTCACCTTACCTCATGGAACTGCCCGGCGGTCAACTCTGCCAAGCACCTTGCACTAGATTGCTTGTGTCACGATATCTCTAACCTTATCGCGGAAGTCCCCATCCTCCCGCTCGCCTCAACCAATCTCGTATCACTGTCATTGCTGCAGGAACCCTCTATTTCCTACCAAGCCCTCAGAACCCCTCTGGAACAACTACTTCTCACCAACTGGCTCAACATGAGCCCTCCAGTTCCCCCGTCATACCAATACAGTGCCTCTCTTGCTCTAGACACCTTTACAGGGATTCCTCAGTTCATATGTAGCCACATCCACCAGATGCGTAGAGGAGCTAGCCACCTGGCTGCCCACTCCTCCTGGAAGAGTAGAGACTCCAGCACCCTTTGTCCTTTCTGTGAGGAAGACGATGAGTCCTTCCTTCACGTGATCCTCCACTGTCCCGCTAAGGTCCAGCCTCGCCTTACTCGTCTCTCAGGTGTGGATAACATTGCCCCCAACACTCCTCTCTGGCTCTTGGTTCCTCTCCTTAAGGGCTTTGCTGAGTATTTCTATGCTACCGGCATAGGCTTCCCTCCAGCCATGTTGCGTGTTCGGGCCAATACTGCTACACCTGAGGCTGAATCAGCCTCAGATAGTTCCTCTTGACTAAAACTCTCTCACTTGGCCTCAGCCTTCTGGGTATTGCTACTTAAACTCCCCTGCTTGATCTTCTTCAGTGTATTTTCTTTTCTTGGTTTATGACTTTCCTTGGTGTTGTTTGTTTATGGCGGTCAGCAAATGGGGCTGGCAAGGTTGATTAGTATGTGCGAGGGGTTTTTCTTATAGGTTATAAGGAGGATTTTACTATAGTTTTCTTTTTTAGTCATTGATGGCGATGCGACAGGGTTCTGATGATCCCATTCGGAGAGATTTTGCACGTGTTATTTGAATTTTGTTATTTCTTTTGTTGGGTTTTGGAATTAAGGTTTTTTATATGCCATAGTACAAGCTGCATGCAGGATTTTGTACCTAAATCAATAATTACATGATTCTAAAAAAAAGAAAAAACAATAAGGTACAAAGACGGCCTCCTCTGTCTCCTCTACACACCTGGCGATTGAAATCTCAACACCACTAGATTATCACCACTTTTCCAAACTCAACCCCCCGCCATGGGTTCACCCTAAGGGGTGGAGTGCATCTCCCCCCTACTTCTCCTGCCAGTAGGCTTATCCCTTTATGTTTTCTTCTCCCTGAGTGGATGGATTTTGTCTTCTTTTGATGATATTTCCTCCTCCCCGGCAGCTTTTGCTTTGAGCCTCGCTTAGAGCATTTGCACGGTCGGCAACACTCTCCTAAACGCCCATGTTACAGACGGCCGGGTACACTGTTTGCAGTAAGAGAAAACATTTCAACAGGTCATGGTCAATTTCTCTACTCTCTTTCTCTAAGAGTCTGCCTAGTCAAGACATGAATGCATTCCCCGATAGTTTCTACGGCACAGAGCTGGGTCCACCCCTTCTTCTTCTCCTCTCCTCACGGTCGGATCGGCTAGCACCCTACTGCTTCTACACTGTCTACGCTGGTACCCACAACTACCTGGCTGGTATCCATAACTACTTCTTCACCAGTCAGACCAAAACCACCGTCCATCACAGCTTGCCTCTGGGAGGATGGTATTGCTCTATCTCCTTCTTCTTTTCGAGCGCATTGCCAAAACAGTAGGCCTTGGTGCCCCCCCTGGTCTCTGTTAAAGTGAGCCTGGCCACCCCCGGATAAAATATACGGAGCTTTCAAAGTGGTTACTGCAATGTTTGCTTTTTGTTTTTCTTTTGTTCAGATGATCGTATCAAGGGTTTTCCTGATTCTTCCTGCTTGTTCTCTGATTTGATTCCTTTCAGCTATCTTCTTAGCTAGTCAAGGGCTTCTTGTTGGGGGTGAGATGTGCAGTTGGTTCCACACAAGAGTGACTTGGGGGGTTGGCTTTTTCTCAGCTGTTGTTGAAGGTTTTTTATATGCCAGAGCGTGAGCTGCAAGCAGGATTTTGTACCTTAAAACAATAATCACATGATTCTAAAAAAAAAAGAAATGTACAAAGATGGCGTGCAGGTTATCACTCTGGCCAACAAAACCCTATTCCTCCTCACCAGAGGAAACATCCAAAGCCGCAAGTCCCTCTGGTATGAGACCAAAAGCCTTGAGCTTAACTATATTAAGTTTTACCGTTGATTCTTCTGAATTATTTTACCTCATCTCTATCTTCTACTTTGAGTGTTTGGTGCGGTCGCAACCTTAGAGTTCACCTCTCTATAGGGTACCCCATTACAAATTCGGATGAGAAGTTGCCTTCAGGTTTCAGTGGTACTTGTCTTTTGGCTAGGTAGCTTAGTAAGGTGAAACATGTTTCATACACACTTCTGACAAGGGACTGTACAACTATAGTTTCATCATGTTGATATTCATATAATTCTATTTAAAGAATAATGACATTGTATATGGTCTGTATTTCGTAAGAACACCTCACATCTTCTCAGATTCTTCTTTGTAAGTCATACAATCTTCCACTATTGTTGACCACTATCTCATTCATTTTACCAAGTTGCAGTATCCCAATCATCTTGTAAATTCACACTTTTTGTCCAATTATTTCTCCTGAAGCTTATTCAAGTCTGTTTTTACCAGAAGAGGAAAAATCAACATATTTTCTATACCAATAGTGAGATCTCAAAGACCTTAGAAAATTTGGAAATTATTGATTGGTAAAGCTCCTATCTGATAATTTCTCTTAGTCATTTTCCTATCATATTCTCTCTATATAACAAACCAGCCCTCCCTTCAGGTGTTCGTAACGGGAAACGACTATCGTGACTATCATAGGATATCGACATAGTCTACGTAGTTTGCTTCGTCTATCGTTATAGACTAACATCTTGCGTTCGTAGAAGGTATAGTGATCGTAGGAAGTCCTATCGTGTAGGAATTGAGTACTCGCATACAAGCAAGGTATTATAGAGATAAGGGCATTAGGTATTTCGAACATATTGCACCTATGGAAGGTCACTGTCAATGGGCTTGGCCCGTGCCCCAGTATCTGAGTGGTGTATTACTTAGATGGTTGCGTGAAGACCTCTAACTACTGTGACCGTTTTGTGTTTTTTTTTTTTTTTAATCTCGCTTATTTATTGTTTCTATCGGGGCAAAATGCACAAATGTGCTCATCCCACGGTGTTAGGTACAAAGGTCCTCGGCTGGAACGTAAGCCATGTGGACCAAAACCTCCTACTACAGTCCTTCCCGCTATCCCCAAGCTAAAACCCTCTGACCCTGCCCGACAAAGAAAGAAGCCCTCCGCCCGGTACTATGGGTAGAAACTACAAGGAGATGAGACCACGGGCCTGAAAGCCACGAACCAATAACCCCCGCGAAAGCCTAGCCTAAAAGAAAAACATCCCCAACCGACAGTAGACACAACCAACAAAGGAAAACAAACCCACTCCCCCAAATCAAACAACCTATAAACTAAACCGTAGTAAAACCCCACCGGGCCCAGCTCCCGAAGGAATAGGGACTCCTGATTATCGGGTCTCGGGGACACAACAAGGGGAGGTAACTCCCGGGGGCATATAGCCCCGCCAGCCGAGGCTCAGGAAGAGTGAACGAGTTCGAGAGGATGCCGCCTAAAGAAGGAAGGCTCGTGGCAGTCGGAGGAAGATCCGGTCGGCTATTTCGGGAAACGGAGCCGGAAGAGAAAGGATAACATAACTCCCCTAGTCCGAGGACATCAGAAGGGAGACAGAGGCTGGGGGTGGGCGTAGAGCCGCGGGCAGTAGGGTGCCAGCCGATCCAAACGTCAGGGAGGGGGAGGGCGGAGGGCTAGCCGACAAAAGAAGTGCGAGGAGGGCTGACGGAAACGGTGGCACGATGTTTCGAAAAGTCCGACCGTACCAGCAGAGCACAAAGGAGATAGTGCGGTACCAGAGAGCAGTGCCACCGGGGACAGCTACTTTACCGATCGACCGAGACTAAAAACCGACCGTTGACGGGTGAGGGGTTGCCGACCGTGGAGGGCTGCCTAAGCGAGCCCGGAGAAGAGGGGGTGAAGGCGAACTCAACCAACCCCTAGGAACAAGCTTGCCAGGCCTGACCATCAGAAGGGAAAGGAAGAGGGAAGGGAGACGGCTTCACTCAGACAGAGGCAATGTGGCGTGTCTGAGGAGAGGGGGGTGGATGGAAGTGACGATGATTTCTCGTGGTGTTGAGATTTCAATCGCCGGAGGTGTAGCGGAGACGGAGGATGTCTAACTACTGTGACCGAGTCTCCTACTTATATATACTCTTCATGCCAACAACCCTAACCCTGGTGACTCATAACTTGAGTCACGCGGTCCTATGACTCATAATGAGTCATGCCCGAAATCCATCAGATGACTCCTTTAAATCGCTGCGCAACATGCCGTAAACCAATCATAAAACATAAAACATGTCAGGTGCGCAAAGCGCGTCACCTGCGTGGAACTCGTGACTCATAATGTGAGTCACACACAAAAGTCATTCCATCATAATGACTCACAATCGTGAGTCATAGAAACATCATCCAATCATAACATAACGATGACACGCAAGTGCGAGTCATGTGAGAGCTATGAGTCAACTGACTTCATAGCGTGAAACATAAACATACCTTATGACTAATAACTATTAGTCATGTGAAATCTTCCTTGCTTAGTCACGATTTGTGACACTCTAGCTCAATGGTAGTGTAACTTGTTCACTTCTTATAGCAGAGAGGTTTCTCATTTGAAAGATTTCAAAGAAAGTTTTAGTTTAATCGAATACAGGTATTGCCCTTTATACCACTCAGTTCTCAATCCAATATACAGAGCTCATCAGCTCATAGAGGTGGCATGATTGATATACAGATGTGTTTGATGGAGAAGATGTTAGACTTGTATTAAGTTCCATGGTTTATAGTTATTTCTAGCTATAGTTTACCATAAATAGGGAAAACTCTGCTTTTACATATAATATAATGGGAATATATCTTCTTATACACTCTGAACATCTATACTTGCCTTACAATATTCACATATCTACACTTCAATATTTCTCTCTACATTCTCACTCTCTATCTTCACTTATTTGTAATAGGGTCACACTATAGAGAGATGAACTCTAAGGTTGCTACTATACTAAAACCTCAAAGCAGAATATAAAAATAAGATAAATAATTCACTTGCAAAATCAAACGGTAAAACTTAATATTGTTAAGCTTGACAGCGTTACTCAATAAAGTGTTTCTCAAGTAGAATGACAATGCTTATACTTAAGTAGAGATATAAGTCTTTAACATCCACTACTACCTTGACCATTTGCAAGCAGCCTGTTCTAACCAGGACTGTTCAAGGTCTATTTTCCATGAGGAATTATTCTATCAGATGTATCAGACTAGCACAAGTATACTTAACCCCAAAATAGCAACTGAGTTTCTGCAAGACATCATCACTTCAACTATCAAATGAAAAGCTCTTTCGATTATTGTCATATTAGTAGCTAACTGTCATATTAGTAGCTAACAGTGATAACAACTGTCAGAGCCAATATCTTACTGCCAGCTTTAGTGGCCTAGTAGTCATTTCATCTCAACAAGCTATGCAGTCCAATATTTAATCTCTCTGGCTAGCCTTTGTGACATTTCCACCTGCAAATCTTTATTGGTAAGATATTACTAATTGTTTTGCTTAATAGGTGCTACTCACAACCAACCTCTCAGAATACTCTCTACTATGATAAGACTCAAACCTCTAGCGTCCACTGAGAACCTATAGCAATACTACAATTCATGAGATAAGCCCTGGCTATCTATTAGGGTAGTTGTTTTGAAAGTTCCCTGACTTCCTGAAATCATCTAATAATCTTTCACAATACTCCTCTACTACCCAAAGGCTTTTATAGACTCTCAGATCCCTTTAGGAGCATTTTTGCGCAACACACTATTTGGCAGTCACTCTTATACCCCTCATATATTCTGTCAACAACATTCTCTCAGGTGGACAGTGACAACTTATACAGTGTTCTGGCAGCTTTACCATGAACTAACATTGACTAGAACTTTCTTCAACTATGCAACTATAAGCTTATTACTCACTAATCCAATCTTGGAACCCAAGAGGGTTCTTAGAAACTACACCTTCAAGTCACAGCATGTTCAGGCTACTCCTACTCAGGCTATAGGCCTTTTTGTTTAAATGTGTGAGTTTATATAAACATCTCTAACAGTCTAGATTGTAAGGTAATCAACCACTAAGTCATAGCACGAACCATCTGCTCTACACCTCCAGCGATTGAAATCTCAACACAGGGAAATCATCATGGGATCCACCACCCCCCTCTCCTCCACCTTGATGGCTTCCACCTATGGGAGTGATGCTACCTCCACCCTTCTCCCTTAGAGGGCTCATCCCCCATCCTCTACAGGATTCTTGTTTCCGTTCATCCTTGACTCCTGCTTATGAAGTTCCGTCCTCTCCCCCCCTTGCCCTGGACTTCCTTTGCATCTCGCTTAGATTGTGCATAGTCGGCATTCCGTTCCCCTCATTCACGGTTGGCGCTGAGCTTTCCAAGCCCTTTCTGAAGTACCTTTCCGTCTCGGTTACATGCGTCCTGTCGGGGAACACTTCGGTTTGTAACTTCACAGCCTCGTCTTCATTTCACATTGAGAAATGCATCGGCCACAGTCACACTAGTCGGTCGTCTCAAGTGTTTGGACTAGTCCTTCCTATATCCACCTCCTTGGTCTTCATCCCGTTGCTCAGTTACAGCTACATTCACTCCCTCAGCTGGCACCTTACTGCCCCCTTTGGGCTAGCACTCAGCTGCCCTACCCCCGCCTGGCTTGCACATTTCTGCTGCCCCTCCCCCTGTAGTCCATCTTCGGTCACTATACAAAAACATGCCTCGGTTATGCCTGTCCTCCTGGCCCTCACTAATGCCGTTTTGGCACACCCACCAGGGTCCCCTAGTCAATGTCTCTTCCATCCACTTTTTCATCCTGCCATTAGGCATCGCTTTGTCCCCCAGTACAGCTCCGGCGTGCAGGTCCATACTCTCACTTCCTAGCTCAGGCTGATACGCGTTATTTATCAGATGTAATTTTTCTTTGTCAGGGGTTCCTTTATTTTCAGTGTTTTTATACTTTCTGTTGTAGATGTCGCTAAGGGTTCTCCTCTCCTTCCTGCTTGCTTCTTTCCTTTCTACTTCCTTTGTATGTACGAGTATGTTTGTAGGATTTGATTTGGGTGATAGGCGAGATGTGCGGTTGGTCTCATACCAGAGGTACTTGCTGGTTTGGAAGTTTCCTTGAGTGAGGAGGATACTGTTTTCGTGGCCATATTGTTAAGATGCATGCTATTGTTTGTACCTAGTTAAACAAATACATCTGATTCAAAAAAAAGAAAAAGAGAAAAAGACAGCTAAGTCATAGAATGACTTAATAGTTAAAGGTAGGGTAACTGAGACCTTCTCCCTCAGGGTGTTATACTGTATAACATATTTCATTTAGTCCTTACTCAATTTCTTTTCCCCTTTTTTTTTTTTTTTTTTTTTTAAATCATATGTTCATTGTTTCTACGGTACAAGAAATGACATGCATCTTTAACAATATGGCCAAAACAAAACCGAAAATCAAAATAACAATCAACAAAGGAAATAACCATAACCATTTCCCCCAAGGCGACCAATAATCGTCGCAAAGCAGCCGTAGCTAAAAATAACTGAAAGTATAAAACCGCTTGACTAGTCTCGAGGGCCAGGGGCGGGCAGGGGGGTAGAGGGAAAGAGGGGGTTCGGGGGGGTGTGGAGGGAGGGAGCAAGCGGGGGCATCCCGGGAGGGAAACCAGTGGCAGTGGTGCGAATGAACTCAGCCAGGGCAATTAGCAACTGCTGATCGGACCAGATCGGGGCTTCCGGAGCCAGGTCTGAGACCCCTTGGAGGAGGCGGGATCTCTGACGGGCGAAGGAGGGGCAGGACAGGATGGCGTGCTTGAAGGTCTGCGGTGCCTCAGAGCATAACGGGTAGGACGTGTCGGCATCAGGATCTCCCCACGAGGGGTGTGCCACGAGGTAGCTTTTCCCAGAACGCATCTGGTGTATCCTGCCTGCAACAAACTTGCCCAAACCCATGAAGGGATGGGGGCGCGTCGAGGGCGGATAGGGGTAGTATGGGGGGGCTGGGGTGGCGGACCAGTCAGAGAGGAGGAGTTGTTTAGCCCTCAGTTTGAGGCGTGCGTACGAAGGGACAACCCCGGGCACCGGGGGTAGATAGTCTGTCAAGTGGAGGGAGATGGGCGGTAGGGTGACCACATCGTGTACGAGGGGGACGGCTGTGTTGGCCAAGGCTGTGATGGCGTTGTGTCGATACCTCGGATTTTTCAACTTGTCCGGGGCAGAACGCCAGTCGAGGTTAAAGAAGAGGTACGGTTGGGGGGTAATTTTCCCCCGCGCCAACAAGGTGGCGCGGTGTGGCGAGAAGGTGGGGACGGATCTAGGGAGACGTGCTGTTGCAGGGTTTATTTCTGGAGGGGAACAGATGAGCCTTAGGCCAGCAAGGCGGCATTGGTGGCGCACAAGTATAAGTAGCGGGGGAAGACAGGCTTCTCTGTGCAAACATGTCAGGTTGGTGGAGGAGAAACAATTGGTGATCCACCTACAGACCCGATGCCAGAAAACAGACATTGGGCCCATGATAGACGGGGGAGGGTTCCAGACAGCGGATCCGTACAGGAGGATTGGAGCAAGGAGCGAACGCGCCCAGGAGAGACAAAGGTAGGGGGGAAGGCCCATACCGGGGGGGGAGAGGCGACGGATTGTGGCCAGGGCGGCATTTGCAAGCGTGTATCTCCTGGAGAAGTGGGACCTTGGGTCGAAGGTGGGGGTGAAGATGAAGCCCAGCCACTTTAGGCGGGACTGTGGATAGAAGAGCTGATCTTCCAGTTGCACCGGGAGGGAGCACGGCGGCCCATTACTCCTGGTGGTTCTCCAGTGGATCAGTTCAGTTTTCGGAACGGAAAAGGAGATGTTGATCGGTAAAGCCTTTCTCTTGAGCGCTGAGAAGGCCTTCTGAAGGAGGCGGACGTTGGTCCTGTAGGAGGGCGAGGCTATCGTGACAGCAAAGTCGTCGACGTAGGAGATGATAAGTGACCTGGGGATTTCCAGGTGGAGGAAGGAGACGTATATGACGAACAGAAGAGGGGAGATGGGGGATCCTTGAGGGACCCCGACCGAGACGGGGGCGAAGGAGCGAGGGGACCCTTGGAACGTCAGGCGACAAGTACGGTCCCTGAGGAAAGAGCCGACCCACTGGACCAGGTATGGGCTGACCCCTCTCCTGCGGAGGAGAGAGAGGAGTGAGAGGGACTCCATGTTATCGAAGCCTCCCTTCACATCAAGGAAGAGAGTGGAGACTCTGTATCGGAGACAGTGGAAGGACTCAACATTATGTTGTAGGACTAGGGCAGCATCGGCGGTGGACCTTCCAGGGAGGGAGCCGCATTGAAGGAGGTGGATGAGGGAGCATATGGTTGCCTGAGCCGAGAGGCGGGAGGCCACCACTCTCTCAAGAATCTTAGAGAGCGTACCGAGGAGGACGATGACCCTAAAGGAGGAGGGTGAGTCGTATGAGGGTTTGCCTGGTTTGTCAAGGACTATACCAAGTGCTTTTTTGAGGGAGGGGGGGTGAAAACCGTGGGCTAGCAGGGGATCCAGGAGGGAAGGAAGAAGGGAGGGCTTAATGTGGTGTACGGACTTCCACACGGAGCACGGGATGTGGTCGGGGCCAGGGGCGGAGGTGTTCGCGGATTTGGAGAGGGCCCTGGATATCTCTTCTGAGGTGAGGGGTGTGTAGTCCTCATAGCGGGTGAGGCAGAGGAGAGGGGGAGGAGGGGGTTTGGAGGGAAAAAAGTGGTCAAGAAGCGTCTCCGCTACCTCGGCCGGGTTGGAGGCCTCAGGCAGGTCTGGGAACCTTTGTGGTGGTCTGCCGAACGCAAATCTCTTGGCCGTCCAGACTGAGCGTGGAGTGGCTGAGAACAGGAAGTCCGACCAGTGTGTTTTCTTGGCCGAGGCGATGTCCTTAAAATAAGTTCTTCTCGAGCTCTTGACATTGCTCCAGTTGAGCGGGGAGGGATCAAGGCGGGACAACCTTGCGAACCTGTGATATTCTCTTCTAAGGGACGACAGGCGGGGGGACCACCATGGCTTCGAGCGGGGGCACGGGCGCTTGCATGGGGCATGGGAGGTGAGGAGGGAAGTAAGGCGGGTGGAGGAGATGTCAAACCATCTGCTCAGGGAGTTGGGCGTGGGCCTGGCCGGGCAAGGTAGTGTGGTGAAGGTATCCAGTGCCTTTCCTACTGCGTATAGGTCAAGGAGGGCCCAGTGTGGAGTAGGGGGTGGTAGCATAACCGCGGGTGGTCTTAGTGTTACCACACATGGAACGTGGTCCGAGCCAGTGGAGGGGAGGGGGGTGTCCCATGAGGAGACAAGAGAAGAGAGGGCGGTATTCGCGAAAGCCAGATCCAAGACAGAGGGTCGCGAGGTGGTGTCAAATGGGAATCGGGTGTAAACCCCGGGGGTGTTGAGAAGGTGGTACGGGATGTCGAAGGCGGCATCGAAGTATCGTGTAGAGATGATAAACTCCCTTTCGGACAGGGAGCGGCCGGGATCTGCAAGAGGATGGTGGAGGTTAAAGTCACCCAAAACCAGGTGAGGGTAGGAGAGAAGAGAAAAAATTCGCTCAGGCGGTACCGAGCGGTAGGGAGGGCTATTTACGCGAAGAAGGTACACCGAAGTGACCCTGAGGGAGTGGTGGGGGGATCCAAACAGGCCCTCCGGAGAAAAAACATCAACCGAAATCATGTCTGAAGATTCGTGAAAAACGGTTGAGCAGGAGAAGTGCTGGTTTAGAGTGCGAGAAACATAAATGGCTACCCGTGGGCGGCCAGGAGGGGGTGGGGCGAAGGACATGAATCCTGGGAACGTTGGAAGGATTGATCGTCTGGAGGGGGGGTCTTGGATGGCTACAAGTAAAGGAGGGTGAGGCAGCATGGTAAAGCTGTGAAAAACTGAAAGAAAAACATCCCAGCTCCCAAGGCAGTTATGTTGGACAATTGGAAAGGACGGGAAGACAGCGCCGCTGTCAGTGTAGCGAGTGAAAAAACTCTCCATTATTGGGCAGAGCCCACAGAGGAGTCGGAATCTAGGGATTCATCACCGCTCTCTCTTGGGGCGAGATTGGTGACGGTGATGGTACGCTGGGCTCTCTGCCTAGGTGGAGGAGCATCACGTGGGAGTACTCAATTTCTTTTCCCCAAATCTTTCACTCTATATACCCTCATGTCACCCATAAAATAACCCTACCCACTATAAGAGTTGAAACTGTGACCTTCCTCTGAAGTCATGTCATATATCTACTACACTAGCTATATGCCACTTTAGTAGACACTGGTACCAAGTCATATCTACCTTTAGTATACTATATATGCCAGACTATACCACCTCTAGTTACTCATCCTTCGTCTCCTCTATACCTTTGGCGATTGAAATCTCAACACCACGAGAAATCATCGTCACTTCCATCCATCCCCCTCTCTCAGACACACCATATTGCCTGTGTCCTATGAAGCTACTTCCATCCCCTCTTCCTTTCCCTTCTGATGGTCATACCTGGCAAGCTTATTCCTAGGGGTTGGTTGAGTCTACCTTCACCCCCTCTTCTGCGGACTCGCTTAGGCCGCCCTCCATGGTCAGCAACCGCTCACCCATCAACGGTCGGTCTTTAGTCTCAGTCAATCGGTAAAGTAGTTGTCCCGCTGGTACTGCTCTGTGGTATTGCACTATCTCCTTTATGCTCTGCTGGTACGGTCGACCTTTCGAAACATCGTGACCCCGCTTCCATCAGCCTTCCTCACACTTCTCGTGTCGGTTAGCCCTCCGCCCTCCTCCTCCCCAACGTTTGGATCAGCTGGCACCCTACTGCTCGCGGCTCTACACCCACCCTCAGACCTCTGTTCCCTTCTGATGTCCTAGGACTAGGGGAGCATGTTTAAACCTTCATTTTATCCAAGTCCGTTTACCAAAGATAGCCGACCGGATCTTCCTCCGACTGCCACAAGCCTTCCTTCTTTAGGCAGCCTTCTCTCGTACTCGGTTGCTCTTCCTGAGCCTTGGTGTGCGGGGCTATATGCCCCCAGGAACTATTTCCCCTCATTGTGTCCCCGAGACCCGTCATACCGCAGTCCCTATTCCTTCAAGAGCTGGGCCCGGTGGGGTTTTACTACGGTTTAGCTTATAGGTGGTTTGACTGGGGGGAGTGGGTTTGTTTTTCTTTGTTGGTAGTATCTACTGTCGATTGGGAATGTTTTTCTTTTAGGCTAGGCTCTTGCGGAGTTTTTTAGTTCGTGGCTTTCAGGCCCGTGTTCTCATCTCCTTGTAGTTTTTACCTATAGTACCGGGCAGAGGTTTCTTTGTCGGACAGGGTCAGAGGGTTTTAGCTTGGGAATCACGGAATGGACTGTAGTTGGAGGTTTTGGAGCGCATGGCCCTATATGGTGTTTTCGAGTTCCATTGTACCTATGACTAGGGATGTGCACATGTGTGCCTCCTGGCTCCAATAGAAACAATTAATAAACAAGATAAAAAGATAAAAAAAACTACCTCTACTTACTACTTAAATTACCATATAAGCTATAGTTGTAGTCACTGTAGCTACCTATCTGTAGGTTTATTACATTGTGCTTTCTCTGCTCCTTATTACAGTACTCTACTACTGAGATTATAATACTATTAGCCAACTACTAATATTACTATTATTGAAATATTTTTTTCTTTTATACTTACTGTATTAACTTATCTAATTGAATCTTGCACCAGTAGGCCAAACAATATAAGGAGTGTAGCCAACTACTAATATTACTATTATTGAAATATTTTTTTCTTTTATACTTACTGTATTAACTTATCTAATTGAATCTTGCACCAGTAGGCCAAACAATATAAGGAGTGTAGAAACTAACTGCCTTAAAAAAACAATTAAAACACTGTCTTGAAATATCTAACATACACCAAAACTCTTTTTATCCTTCAAACTAGCCAATAGCTATTCCAGAAAGTGATCAGTATACAATAAAACCATTAGTACCTGATAAATTATATCTTTTCTTAGCACACTTTACCATATTATAACCTACTAATATTAGGTCCAATTTAGCGTGGTAATGTCATATACTTGTAATATATCGCAAAACTAACTTCTTATTTATAAAGTTAAATATACTTGAGCTGATCTGACACCTTCAGCAGGATAATTTCCCATATCTAGGTGTCAATATGGCAAAATTGGCCAGATGCCTTAAACCTGGTTTTGAGTTTTTCTACTTTGAAGTTTGCATATTAACCGTGACTACTTTAACAAATCTGAAAATACTCTTTCAATAATATCAGTTTAAAGTACATATGACATTATAAAACTCTTTATAATAATTAATTATGTTTCTGGAACCTTTTTATAAAAGTTTTTCTAATAGATTGAGATACTGGCTACACAACTATATTATAAAAATACAAACAGATATTTATATAATTTGAATTTGAAAGTCTTTAAAAGCTTCAATTCTCTTGTTAAATATTTTTTGAGGCTTTCAGATCATTCTCTGTAGGGTCAAGAAGTATGATATGCATAAGTGAAATTTGTTGCATTCAAACCGCTGACCAGTTTTCCCATACCAACACTCATATCATACTATAAAATTGGACAGCCCTGTGCAGGATAGTGTTCCCCCAAAATATTTGAGTAGTGGTAGATATGAAAGGCTTGTAACTGATATCTATTTAAGTATAAGCATATGACATTCTACTCTCATAATCAATCATTCTCAAGAGAGATACTTTTTTGAGTGAATTTTACATGCTTACTGATATTAAGCTTTACAATTTGCTTCCTATATTTGAAATTATCTTCATCTATATCTTCTACTATAAGCCCTTTGTGTGGTTGCAACCTTTGAGTTTATGCCTCTACAGGGTGCCCGCATTCCATAAAGCCTGGCTACCAAATATTTCTAACTTCATAACCAACACTCGCACAGGAATCAAATCTCCTGAGTCTCAGTGGGGACTTATTCTGTTTTATGGTTGAGGAGGCCTGGTTACTGAGCCTATCATAAGAGGTATAAGGCCACAATGCACTCCAGGATTTTGATGGCATCAAGAGAACAAACCAGTTGGCCTTCTTGAGAAAAGGCCGGTGAAACCCGTACTCTTGCCAGAGCTTGAGGCTGAAGAGGATAGCAAATACTCTGATATAAAACCCTTTTTTTATCCTTCATCCTTTGTGCATCACTTGTGTTTCTAGCCTTTCTTTCTGTCTACCCCATTAAGTATCATGTAAAATGCCCACACTTCCCAGCACATCATGGCTCATTATGCCTCCACTCACACACCACGAGGGCTATTGGGTTTTAGTTTAATCAAGTGGCTCACTAGGAGTTGGGGAGCGAGATGGGGGCAACTGCGGGCGACCACAATCTCCCCCATCCTTGCCCTGCCAAGATACTCGTTCGTCTTGGGCGGGATGACCCATCATCTTCTGTACTGTACGAGTACGGTACCGGTAGCCGGGACCCGCCTTCGCCGGACGGATGCCGAAGGGAACAGGTCTGGGGTAAAAGGTGGAGCGGAAGAAAAGAAAGCCCCAGCAAAGCCCCTCATCCTTCCGCTGTGGAAGCTGTAAGCATCCTTCATTCATCCGCATCGATCCTTCATATTCTTCATCGGTTTATAATGTCATGAATAATACGGTTATCTAGCACAGTTGTCCGGTTATATAACTCTCAACTTTGTTCCGGTTTCCATCCTTTCGTGGAAGAGAAAAAATCGTGTTCAGTAGACCCTCTCAGCTTATTAGTGAGCTTTCCACGTCCTTCCTTTCCCGGCCTGTGAAACTGGATGGGCTGGAGGGTGGGGTGGTTCTATGTTAATTCGAGGTCTGTGGTGTCGTTGCTTGTCCTCGTCTTGGAAGACAATTGGGGTGAGGGATTGAGGACTTGCCGACAGATAACGCAGCATGCACCACACGGTCCACACCTCACCTTCATTCTGGGTGGATGATATCAATGAAGCGCACGATCTCAGATGTAGCCTGGTCTTAGTTGTATCACAGAGATAAGAAAACTCGCAAACTTCCCGCATCTTTTATATTTCTAATCATAGTCAATCTTTTGTCTACCTATCTACTACTGCACCTGCAACTGATGGAACCTGCTGTCTGCTTTTCGATCATATTACGGTTATAACATATTTCTGTCATAGTTGGGGTGTTCCATTGCTAGCTATCATTATCAATGCCGCAGCCGTAGCCGCTTGTTTACCACTCCTACCCCAACCTGTATCCTCCCAACCACGGTTGGTGCATCCTACGATACATGCTCCAACTCCTACATTCCTATAACTACTACTCCTATCCCATACTACGCGTACTCTACTATCACTCCTCAACCGCAATCGTAACAACCATGACCACCCGTCCCTCCCCTTCTTTCCCGCCGTCATTGCTATCTTCCTACCCACCCTCCAGTATTTCTCTATCATTCCTCTTAACAGCGCACTTAGGAGTCTGTTAACCACATTACAGCAATTGTGACACAACCCATTTCCTGTTGCGGTCACCCCCGAAAGCGATACTCCCGTGTTATGGGATATAAAATTGTACAGTAATCTGCTTGTAAATTCGAGAGCTTACTGCAAAGTAACCCAAGTTCTCGAAGCTTCAAAAAATTAAGGGGCACAAGTTGACAGAGGTAAATGGTAACTGCGAAACTCTCTATACATGAGACATTGGCCATAATAAAATACATGAGAAGTTCCGTCCCTCTCCCAGGTGAATAAACAATATTTGGCGGGTGACGATGTATAATAGTAAACAATGACCTCTGGGGTCCTCTATGAACAACTCCTGGGAAAAAAATAGTAGATGAAACAAGCGATATAAGAAATGAGCAGAGGAATGTAAATCGGAAATGCCAAAAGGTTGAGCTCCCGACAAAAACGCCCATAAAGCCCGTCCTAGTTTATCCCAAATATAACCCCGTTCTAATGGCAAAAAATAAAAATATAAGGAAAAACAAAGGGAATGAAAATCCGAAGATAAGGAATATTCGCGATAAATATCAGAAAACTAAAATAATAATAAAAAGCAAGGCGGATAAATATTATGCATTACCCAAAACAAATCATCACGTACGATCTGCCAAGTCCCCGCCAGCGATGGAGTTGGCTGTAGAGGAAGAGGCGGACGAGTAACCGAGACCGCTAACGCCTCCGTTCAAAAGATCATGCACGGCAACCCGAGGAACCGAAGGAACCGGGAGCTTTCGCTGTGAGCCATCGGCACGGTTGATGATATCCCCAAGGCGGATTCCGTGGCTGGGATGTGAAGGTTGGGACATGTTGCCACTAGCATTATATGGATCAGCAATTTCCATGGGTGCAAGCGGGGGCACGGGTCTAAGCGAAAGGTGTCGGATGCTCGGAAGCTGCATTTGGTAGTCATCACGATCGCGAGGGAATAGACGCGGTGAGTGTGCCGGTGTTGCCAATGGCGTGCTTTCAGGGGTTGGTGAACAGGAGTCGTGGGAAAAGGTGGGAGAGGATGGCGCGGTAGAAACAGGAGAACTCGGCCGAGATTTCTTTACCGAGCGGTGGTGGTTATAAGGGTCATCGTCCTCGTGGGAGTGGGACCTGGACATTGGCTGTGCGCCATGAGAAAACGATGGAAGGGGGGGTCGACTATGCTGATGGGGTTGGAGGTGATAGTGATGCCTTTCTCGCTCCAGCTGTTGAGACGCTGTTTGTGCCAAGAACCCCAAATCCAACCCATAGTTGTATTTACCACCCATAAGCGAAGGGCTACTCGATGTTCGAAAAGGCGTTAAACCGGAATGGATGGATGGCTGGTGCATTCCATGGTATGAATGTGGTGGAGACACGTTCGGTGAGCCAACATGGGAAGGGGGAGCAGACTTAGAGATGATTTTGGGTGGAGGAGGCATCATCTTTCCCGGCGAGCCTATTGAGAGATGATCGTGTTGGGCAGCCTGAGCAGCGGCAGCAAGCGCGGCCTGTTGCTGGTTCTTGTTACTTCTTCGGGAGTTTGGGTTTGTATGGATTCTGGAATGTCGAGTAAGTTCATCAGAGCGGCTGAACCGTTTTGAGCAACCAGGAAATGTGCATCCATGCGGCTTCTCTCCAGTGTGGGTTCGAATGTGCCGAGTCTGGTGTTCGAGACGGTGAAAAGCTTTATCACACATGGGACATTTGTAAGGACGAGGAAGTTCAGGCCTTTGTTCCTGCATGGAATCCTGTGGTGGCATGAGAGGAGGAAGAATGGAAGAGAGCCCACTAGGGTTCATCTGGTGGCTTCGTTCGTGATCGTGGAAAGACATCGGTCTCTGTGAAGGATGTGGAGGAGATTGATGGAGGAGGGACGCAATATTAGACGTTGAAGGACCTCGCTGCATGTGATTTACGCTTAGCAAGCGTGATGAAGAGATGACGAACAGAGGGAGGAAAAAAGTGTGGAGAATTTAGCAGGCCCGCGGGGTTATATAGAGTATAGCCGGTTGCTGATCTCAGGAGAGCGTGGGGTGAAAAGGGAGACAAAAAGTGTGGAGGGGAGAGGGGCGCCGCCGGATTTGTACCGCGATCGAGGACAGCCGTTCGGGGAAATTTTTTCTGGTTTTCCTTTTTTCTCCTTTTATTTATTGGGAAGGAGGGTGGTACAGCCCGTGAAAGGAAGATACAACAATATAATAGTACTATAAAACAATAAACCTTCGGCTGCGGGCAATGACGATGCTGATGATTGAGAAAAAGAGAGTAATCGTGTTGATTGCTGGGAACTTTTTTATTTATTTTTTATTTTTTTTCTTTCGTTGTAGATGAAGATGATCGAGGTGACGATGAGGCGGAAGGACGAATAAATGGATGGGTGTGGAGTGTAGGTGTGTGTGCGTAGCTCCCGGCGAAGCTGAAAAAGCGTGAGAGGGGAGAGAAGGGGCTTCCCTTTTTTTTTCTTTTTCTTTTTTTCTTTTCCCTTTTCCTCCTGTCAAGCCTGAATGTGAAGGAGGGTATGAGGCACTGCTTTTGTTGGCGCTTTGCTGGAGCCTGGGGCGGTTGTCAGACTTGGCCGGGGTGGGGACACCGAACCGCGGAGGTGAACTAAGTGGGACAAGATTATTGAAGGCGGTAGGTGAACAAAAATAAACCCCCACTGAAAAAAGAAATGAAAAAAGAAATGAAAAAATTGTTCCCTCACGTTGCAAGAGAACAAGAGAATGGCAAAACTGCTTAAAAGACGAACAGCCGCGAGTGTGAGAATGAGATCTTTCCCCTGCTGAATCTCCTAGTACCGGTATGCTACTGTACTCAACCCTATGTTCGTCTGTCCGAGCCTCGTGACGGGGGCTTGTTATTCTTCTGGGGGAAAGGCCTGACGATGTCCTTCACGCCGTGTCCAAAGTATCTGGGTGCTGTTCAATGCAGGTGTACAGCTCTTTTGTCCTTGGGGTGAGGGTGCTTAGCGACTTTATGGGGAATAGAACTAGGTCCGGAGAGAGGGGGCGGTAAGAGGGGGTGTAGATATGGGGGAGGGCAGGCTTTTTGTACTCGTAGATACTCCTCTACAAGGCAGGACTTGCGGTATGGGATGTTGGTGTGTGTCTCTGGTCCTCGAGTACCATACTTTCATGAACAGGCGTACCTTACTCGAGTACTGGTAGACAGCGAAGCACGCACAACACAGGCGATCTCACTCGCTCGACTCACATATTCTTCGCGCCGCCTCCTCCTTTCCTCCCCCTCCTCCTCCCACCTCCCACGCTCACACTCACACTCACACTCCCCCTCACAAATACATCCATGAAGGAGTAACAGAGCGCAAAAATAATAATAAAAAAATCAAAAAAAAAATAGGGCTAAGCGGAAATCACGGTGGATGGATGGATGGGTGTCCTTGCTGATCGGGGTTCTACGGCTGAGAGAGTGCGATGAGTGGGGTTGGTTGCATGTCGAGACAAACCTCTCTTCGATCAAAAGGAAATTTCATCTGATGCACCCCTTCAAGTGTGGGGGAGCCCGTCATTGCAACAACCTCCACCCCTTCCGCCACTCTGTCACTTATTCAATCACTCACCTCCACTCCTCCCAACCGATTCCCCTTCTCCCGACAGGGTCCTCGGCAGTTACTCAAGCAGTCAGACAACGTCGCGGACAAGATAACCAGTCGCACCGTATCACACCTCACACATACATTTTAAATACCCTTACGGTACTCGTACTCGAGTACAGCTTTGCCTCAACTTACCGCATCTTTCCTAACTTATGCTGGTTATGGTGCCATGGCATACTTTCCTTTCTTGTGGCACACCATATGTCTGATGTGCAGCGGGGGAAACAAGCTCCTCCGAAGCCCATTGCAGCCACTTAAAAACATGGGGAAGTGATAGGATGCGACAGTAGTTTAAGTCAAAAAACAAAAAAGGGGGTAGATGCACCCGCTGCTTAGATGGACGATATGACGCTGGGAAACAAAGGCCAAGTGACAATCCACCAACCCCCATAGCTCATTCTCACTGGTTGGTTCTACGTACCATACATCCCCACTGCCCGGACACGGTAGGGTACCGCAGTCTGCGCTGAATCATTACTCTCACTTAGATTTGTGACCTTTTGGTTATGTACAAATCACAATTCGAGCCTGCCTGGCCTTATGGTAGATAACCTTGGTAACCTGCCTCGGACACCTTACCGGCGACGACGATAGTGTTGTTTCTGTTGTTTTGTTGTTGTTGATGTTTGTTGTTGCTGTTGTTGGTAAGTGTTTTCTTACGATTTTTAGTCACTAGCGCGCGAGATCGATACATGCGTTTATGAAACTTTTCATGTCCTACAAACTCGCTTCACTTTTACTCCATCCACAGGACCAACCCCCGGACTCCTGTGCGCACGCCAATGTCAACGAGAGTCAACGAGAGTCAACGAGACTAAGGTTTATGGGTAGGAAAAAAATGTTCTGTTCTTTTTCTTTCATTTTTTCTCTCCTCACCCTCATTGCAAAAGAGAATAATGCCAAAATTTTGCTTTATTTACACAAAAAGCCCGTATTACCAATTTTCAGAGGTTTCGTGTGGCCGTTTGGTCCGCGAAAACGACAGCGGCCGAAGGGTTCGTTCTCGGCATTGTATCCGGAGGGTTCCAACGGCCGGTCAACGATTTAGACAAATATGCGTTGTTCGGCCTCGTGAAAATCAGTCCCGGACCCGCACTCCAAAGCTTCTTGCGTGGGGGTACCAGTGAGGAAGGATGATGCTGCTTGTACTACGGGGGGGCAAAGAGAAGCCCGGCTCTGAGGTGCTGTACTGGTACAAGTACGGCATGATATGTCCGGAGGGAAGGTCGGGAGGAGTTCCGTTTCTACTCGAGCCCTGCGCACGCCCTCGCCAGGAACGCGATCTAGGTCCCTACACTGATGCAAGACCTTTAGTGATCTTTCGATTTCGCTTGATCCACTATCAAATATCCAGTCTCAGTTTTGTGAATGATATCCGTTCCCTTCTCATCGTTCCCCCTTTATTGCCGACCGCCAGCACATCTCACCAGAATCCTTCTTACTACCACTCGTTTTGCTCGGTAGCGCCCTCACATGTGGGGTGGGAGGTCCTGGATGAACGGATAGTGCCCCGCGGTCCTATTTAGGGGCATTACGACCTTACCGAACGGTGGATCTAAGCATTCCACATCTGGACTCCCCGTCTTTATGGTCCGCTCCGATGAACTTGGAATGAGTTTTGCAGTAGATAAGGCGGTGGGTGGATCGCGGTCTGTGATACAAATGGAGTAGAATATTGGAATAGTCTTAGCAGCGGAGTGAGGGGCCGAGACACAGTAGCAGACCGCAGCGAGAAACCAGACGGACGAGCTAACATCAAAATCTAACCCTAACCCAGCAGAATCTGGTTCGGCTTATCTCTTATGGTTCTTTGCGCGAGATTCCTCTAGTTCACTTGGTCAGCTATTATTTGACCTCTTGCCTCGATTTTATCTAGTTTTTCTGGCTAATTTCAAGGCCACGGCTAAATTCCCGAGCTCACCCGATGGGTAAGGAAGCGGAGATGCAGGCCAAAAATCTTCATTTAAGCTTGTGCGGGAGGGAACTCCGGTCGCTTGCCCGAAAAATAGCAGATAGCGCGGACACGATGCCCGCCAGTACTATGCCCGCAACGTGCCCGTACCATGTCCTGATGCCTACAGTGTGTATGGTATTAATCATATCACAGAATCCGGGGCACCTGGTGCCGCTCGAACGTTGAAATACTCATGATCCCTGCACAGCTGTGGGACTGCAACATTCTTCCCTTCCGCTCCGTGATTCTGCCGTACGGTACTAGACTGGCTCCTACCATTTCTGTGGGGGCGCAAGAAGACACATCTACCACAGATTCTACCAGTCTAGTGCCTATCACCTAACCACCCCTCTTAGGCAGGGCACACGTCAGATTTCTGGTTAACCGGTCCCTTTCACTATCTCCTGGGCTGGCAAGACATTGAAAATTTCGTGCCACCCCTACAAGTATTTGAGACAGCGGTTAATAAGCAACTTCCTATTAATGATTCAAGTTTTGCAGACTTCAGAACACTGCTAATATTGGCCACATGACCACACATACGCTGATATCACTGAGGAATACTGAGGTTGGGGTCTCTGTGGCCCCTTAGTCATCTATGTCTCCAAGTCTGACAGGGGTGGCACGAAATTTTCAATGTCTTGCCAGTCCAGGAGATAACTAGGCCAACAACTCAATTTCTTCAGCAAGCTGTGATACGGGTAAAAGCCACTTGTGCCGGGTTCGATAACACCCTCAAATACTAGTGCCCCCGCAATCGACCCCCAAAATTGGTTGCTGCAGTCGCGGCGCGGCAAGAGGGTCGAACCCAGGGAATTAGTGATACCAATAGATTCCTTTACCTGGTATTGATCTTGCAGGCATATTTATTCCTCTTTCCCCCCGGCCTCAGTGGAACTATGTAATAGATTCTCCGCATAGTTATCCGAGGACCCTTGGGAGTTCTGACCGTACATCCGTAGCATCTTCCGAACGCCGGGCGAAAAAATGGGCTAAACTAGAGTGATAGTCTATGAAGCTGTGCGTCCTTAGGATTCACGGTTGATACCCGTAGCGGCCGGGCTTGGCTTGGGGCCGCATTTTGGAGAGGGGACGGGTACTATCCCTAGCGGCTGTAGATTCATTGTAGGGAAATAACTTTCCTAAAGAAAGTCCTAAGGAGATGCTGATCGGTAGTGTGATTAGGTATGTACGGGACTTTTCAACAGGAAAACGGCCACATCATTTCCGAAGATGGCGTGCTCTATGAGCCATGGGGGTAGGGATTTTTTTTTTCAAAGGAAGATTAGAATAAGGCTGTTTGGCGAATTACAAAGATGGTGTTCTCGCAAAATTTAACGTTGCACTTTTTTTTGGCTATGGCTCAACTCGGGGGCCTACTACTGGATCTCGGTTATCAAATTTACCAGCAGGGCAGCTGCTATGCGGATATGGCTTTTTCTGTGAACTTTAGTCAATGGGTTCGAGCTTTAGCAAGAATTGAATCCGCCCACGAGAGAGGCGGTATTTTTTATATTGTATCGTAGTGTGGTGCGCTAAATCGGGTCTGGCTTCTTCCCCGACTGCGTTGCCGGCGGTGTCGGCGGAGCCCTGGCGCTATCGCTTCTTATCCCTGGCATCAACTCAACGAATGCTACACCCATCCGAGAAACCATAGCCGGGGAAAAACGACCCACGATGGCGGGAATGCTACAGCTGGAGATTCACATGCTAAAAAGGCTGATAGGGCTCCTAGATATGATATCAAGAACGAAAAGAAGCAATAGGGTTTAGGGAGCAAAAAATGCAAAAAATGCAAAAAATGCGGTATCTATTCACGTGCTTCTCATTAGGAACAACGGTAGATCTTAAACCTTCTCGACACCGCGGGCCAACGACTCTGAATCCAATTCGACACCGCGGGCCAACGACTCTGGGCCCAATTCGGCACGGCGGGCCAACGACCCTGAGCCCAATACCTGCGTGTTGCTATTATTTGAGGAATCCATTGGAATCTCGTCGTCTTCCTCAACCTCTTCCGGTAGAAACAGATTCAAGAACATTGCAATACTAATGGTTGTTTGGGAAAGAGTGAGTAGTAAATCGTTAGTCACTAGCTCGGCAAGGCCATAGAAGGTACGGCATCTAGCAGGGGTTCATTGTCACTCACAAGGCGGTTATGGCAAACCCGGTCTCCATGATAAGGTTGATGGCATCCAAGAGCCCCTGTAATCCCCCACCTCCCTTGTATGTGAAAAAGTGGCTATCAAGCCCTCCAATCAGTGACTGATCCTCCATTCTAGAAGGGTGAGAAGGAAATCTTACTCAAACCATGTCGGGACGAGGGTAGCTCCGTATCTATAGTATCATTTAATATCCCATAAGCTTCATCTTTCTTTCAACGGGAAGGATGCAGATTAATTTACCCCAATGCAAGAGCTGCTGTTAGAATGAATCGGTCTAGAAAAATTTTGAGCGTTAATTTTGAGAGACAAAGCGTTCAATGGCGGAGCAAAACTAGTCGAGGGGTAGGAAAAGAGTGTGAAAGAGGGAAATAAGGAGGGGGGGAAAGAAGAAAAGCTTACTACGACGTGTGAACGGCATTGTCGCCGTAATCCTCATGCCTGATACGGCAACTGAACAGAACTGTGGGCAAATCAGTGGGGGGTTTTTTTTTTTTTTTGGCTGCCTTTGGGATGAGAAGTGGCTTACGAGGAATGTAGTCATCCCGCCCAAGACTGCAGACGGAATTGCCACGAGGGATGCAGCAAATTTTGAGAAAATTCCCATAATTATTAGGAAGAGACTATAACAAGTATGAGTTATTATGATCCACGAGTGTTGTATACCTAAAAAAAGAGAACAGAAGATTTTCGACGGGATTACGGACCAACAAGCATAGCCAGCACTGCGGTTTGCGCACCGAGTGAGAGCGATGACTCCCTAATGCTTTGTTAGCCGAGAAGTCGCGGATATGGGGAAGGCCTGGAGAAACGGCAATTCATACATTATTCTGGGCGTACGTGCTCATGGGGGTGATAGTGGCTAAACTTGCCAGAAGTCCGTTGATGCCGTCGGCCAAGAGACCTCCTTGGATACGTGAGTCGAACATTTTGCCCTCGACATCCAGTCTGGAGACTGTTCAAGTGTTAGCATCAATCGCCTTCGACCGTGTATGAATGATATAAGTACCATCGCATGTTGCGCTGATATCGCCAATAGCCTCGCACGCTAGGATTATATAAACGGCTAATGTCCTACGAGCAAATTAGAAAGAGAGAGGCTGGCATTAGCTTGAGACATACGGTAGTACTAGCGGCCCGTATATCGAGAGTTTGAATGTCTGGACCCAGATAAATGAAACGGCAGGAGCCTAGAGTTGATCAATATAATAAACGGGTATATGCACGGCGTTCAATTCAACATTACCAGATCGATACTCGCTTTGTAAAAGTAGCCAGTTCCTGCGGCAATAATGCATCCAAATAGGAGTCCAATGACGACGCTGGTGGACTGCATGATAGGACCTAGTTTTACTTAGCATCAACGTTACTAGTTTAGGCATAGTTTGTTTACTTCCAAATCTCTCGCAAACAATGATAGCAAAGAAAACGGAGAATCCGAGGCCTAATAAGAGGATTAGTCACAACATGCGTTACAAGATCGATGTTCAGAAAAACGGACCGATAAATTCTGCAGAGCCCCAGGGCAGAGGATGCGGAGCTGCAGTACTGGGACATAAAGAGAAGAGTCCTGTTGGGGGGGGCGTCTCAGAGCACGGTCCATTCCCTCCAGCCCAATTCTTAAAACCGCTTGCAATCAATTTGACGCCAACGAGCATCACTGTCGGGCCAGTGACTAGGGGAGGGAAGATCTTTTTGAGGAGTCTAGGTGGCATAAAGGAGAGGGCGATTTCTAAAAGCGCACAAACACACCCGGTTCCAAGAATCGCACCTGGATGAACTTTAGGTGAGTTTTGTGTTGGATTATGGACCATCACCTGTCACAACTTACCGTAACCGTCTGGACAAGGCAACTTCAAACCATCTTTACCCGTTGGACCTACGATTTTTAGGGTTAGAGAAGAAATTTCGCAAGGTTTGATTTTGAAAAAGTCACATACACTGTTTTACACGAATCACGGTTAGTAACAAGCTCGTAACTGTTGATAGCTTATCTTCTTACCTTTCCATTCTTATACATCTGCTTTAACGCGCCTAGAGCAACAGGTATAATGGCGAACGAGGTTCCCACACTGCTATGTTTAGCATCACCCTATTCTGGGATCAATGGCTCGGTAGTACAAGACTCACACAGATATAAGGCCAGTCCCGATATAATAACTGCCGGTGCACATCCTATCTATTAGCCAAAAACCTTAAAGGAAAAAACGCACCATCCATGCCGCACTCCACAGGACCATGAGAGACGAGTACATACGGAGTACCCCAGATGTGGAATCTGGTAATTTGAATGGCAGATAATATACCGCAAACAACCAATGAGGTGGAAACGAGGTATTGTTGGGCCCCCGCCGACAGGTTCGCACCTCCTGCACCTCCTAGGATTATCGGTGGGGAAACTACTCCCGCCAGCATTGCTAGAGCACTATTCAATGACATGAGCGATATCAGCAAAAAGCTCAACTGGGATATACGAGTGTATGTCACAATTGCGAAGGGTACAAGTATTATATCGGGGAAGGAAAGTTGGAAACGCAACTGCTGAAACCCTAGGAGTAGCGCAAGCAATACCGGCATCCGGTCGTCTAGTCCGAAAAAAGGCGCTGATCGCCGTGGCTTCCTCATGAATGGGATCCGAGGCTACATTGTTAGATTTTCTCCTGGTAAGCATTGTGCCTTGCGTCTGATTTTTCTTCTGCTGTGCAGAAAAGGCAGGGGTAGAATGGATAGGTGCAAGGACGTGTGCAGATGAGCATGGAGGCTCATAATTCCCATACCCGAAACAAAAAGACATAATCGTAATTGCCGATAAGTCCCTCCCTGTCACGAGCAAACGAGCATGTCATTAGCGATTGATATGATCAGACATGAGCATGACATGACCTGCCATCACGTCCGGAATCCAGAAATTGTGCCGTGGAGTGGAGAAGGGGATGTTGCATACTTTGTCAAGAAGGCCTTTTTAACCCTGCGGGCGTGATCTCCAAACGCGCTTTTGCGCGCCGGCGATGGCACAATCTGGTCGGGTTCAGTCATTTTGACACTGTGTCGTACCGCAAGGCCCGAAAGCTAGGCGCAAATTCAACAGCAACACCAACAAAAGGAGTACTGGTCAGTGAGTTTCGTAGAGACAATTCCAACCAATCTAGTAATACTTGTCAATCCGAGCGGGTATGGATAGAGGATTGAAAGGGGGGGAAGAGATGGATGGGGTTCGTTATTAAATTACAATTCCTTCCAACCTGAAAAAACTGTTCTTGGAGATCGAGCTTTATACAGTGGGCTTGGTAAATGGGTGGGCGTATGTGTGGGTCTGTGGCAGGAAAGTATTGTGCTATGGAATCAAGCGCAATGCGATTCGGGTGTAGCCGCCGCTTCGATAAGAGCGAATAAGAATTAGAAGCTATCATAATATGACACTGCACCAAGTAAAACTACAGGTAACATTTAAGCGAAGTGAACTTGAAGTGAACTCTCATACAGATATTCCTTTGAGAAGCCGCTTGGGGTTCGTGCTCAGGAGCACTGTGAAAATCAGTGATACTCTACTACAAATTATCACTCAACCCTGAAATACTCACACCCCAGCTTCCCGCGCCGCCATCTCGCTGTTCAAAACCGTCTGACACTGTTTTCTTTTTCGCGTGTTTTCTTCTCCCTCCAATTGCCTCACAGGCTCCTTACATCCTGCATCAAAATTAGTCCGTTCGTCGACTAGGTATCTTGTCACAAAAGTTTTTACCTTTTCTTCTTCTTAGATATTTCTTTTTTCCTTTTAAGGAACGGGACCCAAATCGATTCTCAGGACAAACCATGATCCACCGCTCCGCCCCGCCGTCTCGTTGCAGAACAGCCACGTCCGCAAAGTTCTCGGGCCCTTCCCTGTGCCACAAGAATAGGGCCAATTGGGAAGGGGAGGAGGAACCTCTTACAAGTAAATAAGCGTTTTCGCTATCTCGTATGAATCTCGATAAGTTCTGAATTTCTTTACACCAAAGCCTGGCCTGTTGTCCCGGATCACTCGTTGTGCGGGAGAGATTCTTCGAATTTTGGCCAACCGGGATAGCGGGGGGTGAGTGTATATTTCTGGGATAACCTTTTCAATACCAGCGACCCTCAGACTTTTCCTACAAAATACCATCAAAGTCCCATCCTTTATCTCTCATCCCAATGCAGTAATTAATGATAACACTAAGCGAAACTCCAAGATTACTTTGTCAAAAAAAATTGAAAAATTAAGGAAAAATTAAAGAAAAATTAAGGAGAGTAAGCCAGAAATATTTCTGAAATTAGGTATTTTTTTAATTTTTTAAAAAGTATTATTTAAATACCTTGTGTCCCTTAGGTTTTATTGGCAAATTTCTATCTAAGGAAATTCACAGGGGTGTTGCTTGCCAAGAACACCTCAAAAAATCGGCTTTTGCACAAAT
>Ga0307509_10002243_pt1 | contig 31638 bp, 26 predicted proteins | sample 10_EM_MG_FD_202245 | JGI IMG/M metagenome (GOLD analysis project Ga0307509, IMG submission 202245) | Populus trichocarpa ectomycorrhiza microbial communities from riparian zone in the Pacific Northwest, United States - 10_EM | ecosystem: Host-associated > Plants > Roots > Unclassified | place...
TCCTCTCCTTCCTGCTTGTTTCTTTCCTTCCTACTTCCTTCGTATGTACGTGTATGTTCGTAGGATTTGGCTGGGCGATAGGCGAGATGTGCGGTTGGTCTCATACCAGAGGGACTTGGGGGTTTGCATGTTTCCTGGGGTGAGGAGGTTAGGGTTTTTGTCGGCCATATCGTTAAAGATGCATGCTGTCTTTGTACCTTAATAAAACAAACGCACTTGATTATAAAAAAAAAAAAAAAAAAAAAAAGTATCAGAGTTCATAGTGAATAGTCCAATTCTACCATTGGAATTGCAAGATAAAGTCTTATAAAAGCAACAAAAAATGAATTAGTGAAGTCACTATTGAAATATCTGAGGAGACTATCCCCAACCGGAGAAAATATTTGCAATAAAAAACCAAAACCTATTAATAATATAGCTACTATGAAAAATCTATAGATACTATTAGTTATACGAATCAATTTCGCGAAAAGCAATAAGCAGAAAAATAGAAATATCATACTTACTATTCCAATGGCTAAATATATTGTTAGGAATAAGGGGGAAAATATCTATAAGAAAAATAAAAGGGAAGAGGATAGATAGTGTGATTATATTCCAATATCGTACTATATTACAAGAAATTGACAACCACTATGATTACAAAAAAAGCAGAAAAATAGAATTAGTGCTATTAAGGTATCTCAACGTGCTATTGGCAAAAGTAGCCAATCTTTGATGAAATCATCAAAGCTAGGAATAGAATAGATTATATTGGAAAATCATAAGAGAGCACAAGAGATAAAGGACAAGATAAGAGAGGAAGAAAAAATTCGGACTATATTAAGAACTTAAGAACTGTGATATACTATTGGGTATAGAAAACAAGGGGGGGTAAATTGAAAAGTATGTCGGTAAAATTGGTACTATTAGGAAATCCACATAGATTGTTATACATTGGCAAACAAGATTTGCAAGAAACAAATAAACAGTTAATAGAATGGTTATTATGAAAAATCAAAAGATTTAATTGGAAATCGCTGATCGGAACTGCAAAAATGAAGAAATATAAAAAGTTCGTTATTGAGTAACTATTTAAAAATAACAAGAACCTATAGGGGACAGAAGTTATCATCTTCTAACAAAAAGTGTTTACAATGCTGAGAGTACAGAAGATACTATTGAAAATTCCAACCACTATTGGAAATTGGTGATAGCAGCTGTTCAAAAAGAAAAACAATAAACAAAGGAAATATTATTGTTACTATTGAACAGTTTGAAGATACTATTACAAATGATGTATATTACTTTCCCGAGCCAAAAAGAAAAGAAAAAAGCACCAGTAGTACTGTTACTATTGAAAATTAGGAAGATACTATTGGAAATTGAACATATCCTGTAAAAGATTAAAAGAAATTCAAAAGAAAATGAAATAATATAAGATAAAATAGGGGAAGTAGTGTATAAACTATTGAAAGGTCCCAAGATACTATTGAGACTAGGAGACATCAATTTTTAAAAATGAAAATAAATAGAAATTCAGTTGTATAGTGAGTTACTATTGAACGCATAGAGGAGACTATTTGGAATTTGAGACAAGATATTCTAAAACATAGAAGAAAATATGGAAGGAACAAGTGTAGGTACTGTGGAAACATCCAAAGATACTGTTGCAGAGGGAAGTTATTCACTTCTAAAAACAAGATATAAACAGTTCCTGGTAGTATAGTTGCTATTGGAGAATTCTAAATACTATTGGGAATTGCACATCTCACGTTTGAAAAAAGACAAAGAAAAAAGATAGTCAATAGAATAGTTACTATTGAAAGATTGGGAAGTAGATTTTGGAATTAGAGATATGAATATCTAAAATGTTGAAAAAAAGTAGGATTATGATTACAATTGAAAAATCTGAGGATAGCATTGAGAATTGGAGACTTCTTGTAAAAATTAAAAACTATTGAGAAAGAACAAAATGAGTAGTATATTTAGTATTCAAAAGCGCAGGAATACTATTAGAAATTTAAGACATCATCCGCAGAAAAAACAAAGAAATAGAAATAGAATTGTATTGTTACTATTGATAACTAAAAAGATATTATGCTAGATTTCAGATATCATATTCTAAATGTTTGTACAAAGAAAACAATGTAACAAGTCATGGTAGTATTGGAACATCTAAAAATTCTATTGGGAATTTGAAATATCATGATGTAAAAATAAAACAAAAAGACACGTAGTGAAGTAACTATCGAAAAATCCAAAAATACAATTGAGGACAGAAGGCAAATTTAGATTTAAAAAAAGGGGAAATTGTTTTTCCAAATAGATACTACAGAAGAATCATAAGGTTCAATCGTAGATAACATAAAATATGTTTCAAATAATAAAATATATACTTCAAAGTGAAATTCTTATTTATAATACTTCATCAAATTTAGAATAGAAAGCTGTCAATCATGATTCTTGTATGGGTTACTTCTCTCATGCTGAAATTACTCTTATGCCTACAATATTCTCCCTTAATTGTATTTCTAATTCTTCATTTTACAAAAGCTATTTGGAAAATCTTTTTCATATTTTATAAGTGGGAATAGTAAAGTGAAATAATATATCTAGTAGATTATAGTCTGTAATCAACAAATAGTTTAGCAAGAATATGATATATGATATAATTGATCATAATATGATATCTTATATGTGACCTAACCAAATATTCCCTGTATGTTGCACTTTTGATTCTTGTCATACCACACTTAATGCATATATCCTTGTCTTATTTTTAGAATCCCCCCTTACAACCAGATACTTAAGCTCTTCCTTTTTCTTTTCAGTTCTCTCATCTTCTTCTATCCATCAACCTTTCATCATTCATCTTATCTTTCTTCCCCCTGATTGCTTCTAGTATATCTCCAACTATTCCTATAAATCTCTTCAATCAGACCTTTACTATGTCTATTCCAGAGAATATTATTTCCTCTGAAACTGAGGCTCAGAATTGGATAGTGCCTAACATGGCTGCTATAGTTAGTGATTGGAGGATTCATGGACCATCTCAGTCAAAAAACCATGTTATTGGTTCAGTTTGTTAGTTATTATCAATTATCAAAGTTCTTTATATAATAAGTACTAATTCAACAGCTAGACAAATCTAGTAGAATTCTACTTCCTCCAACCATTGAGTTTCTTGAAGAAACACCAGAGCAGTTTAATTGGAAGCTTAGTAAGACAATTAAGCCTCATGGAATAGCTTGGTGGAATAAAATAATCAGAAATAAGCCAGAGAGCAAGGGTAAAAGGATATCTAGCTGGACAAAGAATGACTATATGGGATGGAAAGAGGGTATTTATTGGGAATGGTGGAAGGCAGTAAGCAAGGAGACCACATTGGATAAAGAGACAATATCAGAAGAGGTCAGTAATATCTTAGAGTGAATTGAGTAGGGGGGATAGTGGAAAGTTTTAATAATTTAAATAGGGAGGAGAGACAGAAAGAGCTGAGCCAGATATTGAAGATGAATCCTTGTTGGAGAACAGGATTGAGGAAGAAAGACAAGAAAACATATCTTCAGATGCAGATATGGAAGAAAGCATATCTTTAGATGCAGATATGGAAGTTCTGTTAGGTAAGAAAAATATTTCATTAGATATTCCTTATCAAATATATCCTATAGAGATAATATATAATTAAAATGAGCTAATATAATGAAAAAGATATAGAGAGCAGATGCAATATGGAGTTACAGAGTCAAGATGTTGTGTCTTCTGGTACAGGTGAAATTGCAGTTGTTATTCCTAAGGATCCTAAAGGTATTTTATAATTGAAATGTTCTTGAAATAATGATCAATTAACAAAAGTTATAATAGATATAAGTCTAGAAGAGGAACTAGAATTAGAAGAAGATATGGAGGGAGTGTGGACACAGGTAAGATTTACTACCAACTGATCTGAATACAAGTTGATATAAGTTGATAGTTCTGGGAAACCTATACAAGTGGAGAGAAGGAAAGATATCAAATACCATCAATTCAAGATAAGGGAGATTTATTATCAGAGTTGCCAGAAACTCAATGCATAAATCATGTTGAAAATATCAACAAGGGAATTGGTAAGTTTACAAATCCTGTCTCCATAACAAGAAGAATATACTAAAATGGAAAATAGAAGTAATGAAAGCATTAGAGTTTGAGGCAAGGTTGAAATTGTATTTGGAAAGGACCAATACAGTTTTGCTGTCAAAGGAGATATATGAGAAAGGTATAGAAGAGAAGAAGCAAGCTATTACAGATAGAGATGTTCTAGCAAATGAGGTAGTGAAAGGTATAAATATATTAAGAAGGTATGAGGAGGAGAATGAATGTTGGGAGGAGAAAATAAGGGAATTGAAGGATCAAAAGGAAGGAATAAAAAGGGAGAGAGCTAAATTGGAAAAGAGAAAAGATCAGGCTAGTGAGGCAGAAAGAAGATTGGAGAAATTAATAGAGAAGGCCAATATAGCTGTAGAACAGTTGTAGTATATTATGTCTTTTTTTCAAAAAAAAGGTTCCAATAGTTGTCAATAGTATCCTTATGTTTGTAAATTGCAATTCACTACATTCTGTACTTCATTTTTTCATCTTTTTTTCAAAAGTTGTAACCAGTGGCTATCTCCATCTTGATAATCTTCAATACTTCATAGTATATTTTTTTCTCCTACTTCCAACTATTCATAATAGTTGCTAATAGAACTTTCAAACATTATCATAGTTTCCCTTTCAGATGATATTTATTTTGTTTTTCCAAAGTAGATAATGGTATAATAGTAAGCAATAGTAAGCAATAGTACCTCCAATATTTTCAACTAGATGTCAACAAATCGCATGAGTTTTAATTTGCACAGCAGTCAACTATTAGATTTAGTGTCTCTCAACTTTTTTCCTTTGTATTATAATAAGTCTTATGTTTTTTTTCTCCTATAACAAGTCAATTATTGTAAATATTACTTTCTGAAATTCCAATTAGAAGGCCCGAGAGATTATTAGTGTCTTGCCTTTTGTACAAAGTGCTCAATAGTTGTCAATAGTATATTCTAACACTTTTAATATTGGATTAATTGCCACATTTTCCTTTCTTCAAATTTCAGAATAAGCCCTCTATTATGAATTATGAATCTGAATTTGCAATTGTATAGGACTTGAATAAATCATGTTGTTCAACCTCCTTTTAATACTGAAAGTATCTATTATTACTATCCACTTCTCCAGTACATTATCTCTAAAAATAACATAAGATCTCTCTCAGTTTCGCCGTCAGGCAGATTACTGGAAATAATATGATGAGTTCTCAAATAGTACACCATAATCAAGGAAGGATTGTTTAGGTATCTGCTATCAGTCGCAATGTATTTTTTTGTATTGGGCCTCATACAAATATCTAAGTCAGTTTTACACCACTTGGTATCTTCATAAACAACTAAGATATCTCTAACTCCTGATGGTTCTACAAGTTGAAGTTTCAATAGAGAGTTATTTCCTAACTAATAGAGAGATTTCAACTATTTTTATATAAATAGTATGGAGAAATATTTCTGTAAAAATATCCTTTTTGGTTATTAAAAAGGTACTAGTTAAGAAGGTTTATCTTTATACTGTCGCTTAATATCTATTCTATTTTTCATTACTTTTTTCTCACGATGTTTGTTAATACGTACCAATAGTAGCAATGTATTTTTTATTACATACTCAATAGATCCTATTTGAATTTTTCTTTTGTCCAATGAAATCTATAGTCACCAATAGTATCTTCTATTGTTCTAATGATAACTCAATCTATTTTCCTATTTATTTTCCTTTCAAGGTTTTCCATAGTACTCAGTTATTGTCAGTTGTATACTAGGTTATTTAATACTAACTTGCTAGATATTATATCTTCACTTCTTTTTCAGCTCTAATCAATAGTTGTTTATAATAGCTTCAACTATTCCAACTATAACTCAATATCCTGTATATTTCTTTCCATACTTCCTATTTTACGAATTGTTAATACATGTAAATAGTATCTTCAGATTTCCCATAGTAATATGATAATTATGCCATGCGTTCAATTTTCCCTTTTTGTACTGTATTTAATTGTTCCCTATTGTATTTTCACATATTCTCATAGTTAGTCAATGATCTTGGTTGTTTGCAATAGTACTATTGTTCTGTTAATCTTGTTTTTCTCACTTTTCTTCAATCACTTTTCAATTCTTCTGTATTCTATCATAATATATTTTTCAATGGTTACCGGAGAGCAAACTATTTTCATCTCTTTTATAGACAAGAATATTACTTCCAACACTATTTTAGTTTATCCACTCCTACTAGTAAAACTACAAAGTTTATTTTTACTCTAACAGTATGTATTACCTTCAATTCCCACCATGAATTTGTCTCTCTCAATTAAAGTTGACACCTCTGCTTTTTCTTTTGTATTGCAGCCTCTTACATTTAATAGTCACTGTTGTTTTTTCACTAGTATATCAATAAATACCCATTTTTTTGAGTTTTTTCTTTTTTGGTTAAGGTACGGTATATATCTGATATCACAATCAACTTTATTTAATTTTTATTGATCTCAACTACTATTCCTTACTAATATATAAAAGTTATAAGAAATACATATTGTTTCCTATTCTTAGATTTGTCTTCTCCTTTAGTCTTCTACTACAAAGTCTATTTTCTTTTTCACTCTCTCTATTATCTTCCTTTAATTCACTGTTTTAACATATTTTTCATTCAATCAATTCTCATTCTGCTTAGTTACAATCTATATTGCCCTATTCTCATCAACAATAGTGTTTGCTCTCTCCACTAGATTTTCTAGTGTATTCTCTTGGAGCTCAACTTCTTTCAGCTTCTTTTCTATCTTCTCCTTTTCCTCCTTCTCTTTCCTCAACCCATACTCAATTTGTTTATATTCCTCCTGCAAATCTTCCAATTTTTTCTCCCCTTCTTTAAGTTGGCCCTCCATTTCTACTACCTGTCCTGCCAATATCTCCCTATCATATACTGCTTCTAATCTTTCTCTTTCCTGCTTTTGATAACTATCCTTGGTTATCAATATCTGCTGAGAGTTTCTCAAATATATTCTCATAGCCAGATCAAATTTCTCAGCCTCCAGCTTTTCTAAAATAATATTAATATTTGTCTTTTCAAATTTGGGATTTTCTTACCCTCTGCCTTTCTAAGCTCCTTCCATTGTTCAAGTTCTGTTTTTGCTTCCAGTGTAGAAGCTTCTAACTCAGATATCTTCTCTGGCTGTACTCCTTGTTCACCCTCTCTTATTGCTTCCCTCATTTCTCCTCTACCTATCTATTATCAGATTAGCATTTATTTTCCAATAATCATATCCATTCACAGTAATTACCTGCAAAAATAAAGATTTCACATTTTCTGATAACTCTTGCTCTTGCTCCTCCCCTCTCTGTACTGATTCAGCCACTACTACCAGTTAGAATTCACCAATCTCCTATAAAATACTTCTATAATATTTATCTTTTTCTAAAATTGTATGTGCAAACCCACCTCTCAAAGTTAGAACTTTCTTGTTACCCAAATCACTTGTATCTAAGAATTTATTAGCTTAAATTCCTCTTCAATTCTCCTTTATTCACTGAGGTTCTCATATCTCTTACCTTCCTTCCTACTTTCTTTCCCTATTCCTTTTTCTCTGTTTTCCTTCCCCAATTCCTCATCTCTTTCTCCCTCAATATTCTGATCATTGTCCAACTCCATTCTTTCACCAGTGTCACTTTCCATTCCTTCATTCTGCTCATCCACAGCCTCAACTAAACCAGAGTTTTCTGCTTCCTTACTCTGACCAACTTCATCTTCCTATTATATAATAATTTTTTTTCTTAGCATCTGATAACAAAAATAGTGTTTGCATTTCTGCTTACCTTATTGAGTGAACCAGATCCTATTACTTTCTTCCTTGCTTTCAAACAACCTTCTTTTATTCCCCTAACCAAGTTCTTGTAATCATCCATGCTAAAATTGGGAATTTTTTTAACACTGTGGTAATCTGCATTGGGTGCTCTTATAATTGTTTTCCAATATTCTGCAAACTCTGTAGAACCTCTAGCATTGGGGGAAATAACCCAGTCAAAGTTATCTGGTTCCTGAAAAATATAATTGATCTTGGTAGACAAAAGAATATTTGTCTGTTGAACTAAAGTAAGTCAGTTAGTGAATATAGAATAGAAGAATTTATACTAAGACCTACAAACAATAGCAATCAAAAGATTTTTGATCTTGTTGGTTCTGACATGTCTCCAATACCCATAATGAGCTTCAGGATTTTGTGGAGGTTTCCAGTCAAGTGCCTCTTCTTCAGTTGAGATAACAGGTTCTACTATTACCTCTTCAATATCACTATTCTCTGTGTCTTGAGAAGATGGCATAATGGTTTGAGGGAAGTGAGAGTTTTCTAAAGAAACTGTAGTGGATATAGATAGAATAAGGGAGGGATAAAGTAAGATTATCAGATTGAAAGAGATATGTATAAGTGGAGGATTGAAAGAACAGAAGAGAAGGGATGGAAAAGTGGGCATGTATAAAGACCCCTAAAATGCCAAGTAAAGTTTGTGATTGCAGAGTATATCATATATGATAGATCACATTTATATTTATCCAATGATTAAATAAGGAAACGTTCTAACTTAATATCCAAGTTAGAAAATAGATTTGTATTGTGAGAAAAATATTAAGGTAAACAAGATCAATTAATGTTCAATAGTTTTCAAATATTTAACTAAATTCGAAATTTTCTAACTAAGTTGATATTGAAAATTTAAAGTATACTATTGGCAACTATTAACTACTTACTCTATTTCATTTTTCAAAGAATATATTAATAATATGGAAGTTTATATAGAAATAGTTTAAGATTGAATTAACAACTAGGTATTCTGAACTTTGTTTGAAAAATAAAAAGAGAATGTGGTAGAGTAACTATTATAAGAATCAAAGATACTATTGGAAACTATGGGCTCTACTTTTCTCAAAAAAAGAAAAGATATTAATACAAAAAGTAATATTATTAGTCATAGTATAGATATTTCGGAATTCTTTCTTTACAACTCTTAAGAATCTTTTTTTTAATTTCTTATTTAAAGGAAAAAGAATCTAGATCAAGTTGCTAGTGAAATTGTTTAAGATACTATTGGCTTTGTCTTTCTAAAGATTAGTACAAAGAGAAAAAAGATTATCTCATGAGATAGACAATTGACATTGCTCAGGATTGTATTTGCGACTATTTACTGTTTACTATTACTTTTTTTGAAAAAGGTTTAATAATCACAAGCTTAGTAGCCTTACTATTGAAATAGTCTAATAGACTATTGGCAACAAGTAGCTTTGCTTTGCTAAAGTAGTGAAAAAAAGATAAAAGAAGTAATATTATTTAATATACAATTAAAGATTTTGAAGATGGTATTTGCAACAAGAGACTATTGTAGTCTTTTGCTATTTTTTAAAATAGACAAACTCTGTATATTTAATATTGAAATTGGCAGAGATATTATTGACAACTATAAGCTCACTTTCTGAAAAGAAAAGCAGAAGATAATGTCTTTTGAACTAGTTAGAAAATAGCGAAAATACTATTTTAATTATCAACTATAGATTACTTATCGTTTTGATAAAACTCAGAATATGTATAGAGTGACTATCACCATGGCAAAAGCTACTATTGACATCAATTGACTTCCTTTTCGTAGAAGCCAAGTGCAATATAATATCGATTCAGTTCCCATTCAAATAGGTTAGGGGGTATATTGTTAATTATCAACTGTTTTGTTTGAAAGGAAAAATTCAAAATATTGTCAATTTTGGTACAAGTAAAAATTGAGAAGAAACTATTCGCAGATACATCAGTAAAAGTTAATAGATGATTCCAGTACATCCAGTACATCGAGTGTGTCTCACCCTCTAGATGCTAAAAATATCAACCAACACTCTGAATATGACACTTGCACCACATCTACCGTGGATATAAATACCTTCGACTGGCCATATCCAAGTGTACTGACCCTATGATAGGTAGCTACAATCACTACCATCTTAGCCCAAATGGTGTACCAAGTTGTAACCAGAGGTGGTATAGTCTGGTATACTTAGTATACAAAAAGCTAGTTGACCAAGAGGAAGGCCCATGGAACAATAGGGTAGCTTAAGGTACTCTACTAGACAGGGTACCATTTCAGTAGTATGTTCATATAAAGTCAAGGGAACTATAGGAAAGTTACATGATTTTCCAAGACAATATATAATGTGGACTACAGAACCTTCGAAGCTGTTCAAGTAATATGAGAGCCAACTTACCCTATCTTGAGGATTGGACCATTTTGCCCATGAGGCTTAGTTACTATACTGAAGCACACAAGTTACCCTACCACCAGCCACAAAGTCATCCAGGAACCTAGAGGTTAATTGCCATACATTCCAGGGGCTCTTAGATCTTCAGTGGATACACCCACCGGCGCACAAAGAGATGACTCCGGAGCAAGGGTTGCCCAAATAGACTATGGGACTGAGGTCGGTTGAGCTAACAGCGCCCTCTGGGTCCAGCATTGGGACAGTGAGAGATAGGCAGAGGGCTGCATAGTTGCTCATTGGCTAGTAAAAAGGGGTAATTGGGGGAGCTGCCGTAATACCTTATACGTTGTTGCCATCCGTCGCACTCACTATGGTTTTCAGGATAAATAAGGGGAGTATATCCCAGGACCCAGTATCTCGTTTGTTATCAATGGTCCATCCGGCACATTGGAGTCTATCTTTACCTAGGGGTATTATGGTAGTGTAAGAGGAGGCACTTAGGTAGTCCAAAGATGGCAGGGTGCTTTCGCGACAATTACCCAAGTACGTAGCCGGAACCTTCTGCTCTTGACTTTTGGCCTTGCTATGGGTTGTCAGTTGACTTGAGAGGTATGAGTCTTATCACAGTAGAGCATGTCCCACGAGGCTGGCTATGGGTGGCTCCCATTGAGCCAACCATCAGTTACATCTCACAGAGGGAGCTTGCATGTCTGATGATCGCATTGAGAAGTCGAGTAGATTAAATAATAAAATACATAGTTTTTATAGACAAAACTACTACTAGACCACATCAGCAAAAAATTACCCTGTGTCAGATACAGCGCTGTTGAGTCCTGACGCATGCGATGTTCAATCTGGGTCCCCTGCATCCTGTGGGTCCTGACTTGCGTTTCCTGGGTCCTGTGGGTCATGAGTTGCGTTCTCTATGCCCTGGGCCTCCTGTGCGTTCTGAGTTGCCTCACAACGCTTGTGCAAATTCCATGCGTTCCGAGTTTCCTCGCAACGCCAGCTTACATCCCATGAAACCCTGGTCGCCCAGCGTGCTTCTTTGTGTCAGGATGGGAGGTTGCCACCCAGTATCGTCCTGAATACCTCCAAGCGCCCATTCAAGTTACTTCGATGTGGTGATAGAGGCAGCCCATCATCGGGTCTTCATTGTGTCGACTTGTATCGGGAGTGGTAGCTCCTTTTTTTTAAATCATGTCTTCCACGCACCAGTGATATACTACTGATCATCCGCCCTTGTAGTTGATTGATCTGGTGATTCTACTGTATAGCATGTTTATTCATCGGTAGATTTCATACTACTATGCTAGTACTAGGTTTCACCCTTAATCCATTCCCGGCGCGAGATAGCATCACAGAGTATCCCGGATATTCAGATGGCTTAATATACCTCGTTAAATGTTCTTAAATTGATACGGCTATGGAGAGTCCAGCGGCAATCTCGCTCTGGGATAAGATACCCCAGCCTGATAAGTGTCCTTATGTAAACTACAGTAAACTCCCGAGCATTCTTCTTCATTTGGACAGTATCAAGGCCCTTTACGTCGGATATATGCCCTCAGTTCACTGCGCTCACAAACTGAATGTTAGCGAGGCGCCACACTCGATCCTCACATCTGTAGTCTCAGATTTTGAAGAGTCCAAGAAGCCTGGCTTGAAGAGGGCCCCAGAGCGCACCAGAGATGTCTTCCATTGTGGCCAGGACCCAAACTCAATCATTGCGACTCCGGTGGTTCCTAAAGTTGAGACCCTCCATGCATTGCGCACAGCAGATGCCATATATTTCCATTTCCTTTGAACAAAAAGAACTGGAATTTCTGGTTGTGTCAGTAGCTCAACATGAAGTGATTTGAGTATCTGATGGTTCTCCGGAAGCAAGCCCTCTGGCGGCTGATTATGTTGGGTTTTTTGGATTAATCCATGACATATAATTTGAATGGAGACCCCCCATACCTGACTAAAATCGGCCATGTTGGAAACATCGTCCGGGCGTCCATTCTGCATCCTCCTACAAATGTCAGGTGCTGTTGTTGTGCTAGTTGTATCCAACTCTTCTACCTGGTCGGGAGAGACATCTGCACTGCAATGTGGCAGAGATTCCAGATTCGTTAGTCTTATTAGGATGTCATATTGTCGACTATAGCTCTGCACAATTTTCCGTATGGCATGGTTTTTTTCCATTGCCGCAATCCAGCTGCCATTTGTGTCTTATGCAGTAGCTTGCCGAACTCTCTTCAATATATCGGAATATTGCCAAACTGGCGTATATGCTTACCAAAGTGACTGACCAAATGTAACTTGATGAAGATGAAATGCAATTTACAAAAGAGCAAGTCCATAGGTTGCTCGGTTTCGTCTTCTCTTCCTGGGTCACGAATCTGGCACCTTTTCGAGGGTGCGATGCGCTCTCTCGTCTTAGGCCTATAATGTCGCAGCTGCCTTTGTTCCTCATTGATCTTTGTGCGCATCCGTTTACTTACTCCAAACTCTAAAATTATATCCTTCATCTTGGGAAATGTGTCCAGATAGTCTTCCATATAGGTGATTGTTTCCACTGTGTGGCTTCTGTATTGTCCCATCATATTGAAATTGACTAGCACCCTGATGTATCTGAGAGCAGGCTTGAACGGTATAAGTTGGGTACTCACAAGCTGACGCAGTGCCTTAGCCAGAACGCCTAGAACCAAGTGCCCAAGGTTTTGTATCTTTTTCCTTGCCACTGCTTAACATCGGGGTAGGCTTTGATGCGTACAAGGAACCCGGAGTAAGGTGGTAATGCCTTACAAACTTTGTCAAATACGTGAAGTTGTCCGTTCTTTTTCAGAAAGCCCTGGATCAAGTCCATCAAGTGCTGGAATAACCCAAGATAACCTGTAGAGAGCATCTTAGGTTGGGGTAAATCTGATAGCGAAACCCGGCTGAGCCTGTAAAAACACCTTTGACCTATATTAGCAAAAATATTACCTTGGTCCTGTGCGTCCCATGCCTTTGACACTCTGGACAGTCAAAGATTCAACTGCTACTCTGGACATGGCGCCTGCACGACGTGGCTTCTGGACGTCAACACCATTGACTTATCCTGTCCAAGTACTATCCGGAATTATAGAGACTGCGGCGCCCACGTCCGGAAGCCGTTCATGGCTGAGTCTTGGGGTTCTGATTATGTTTTATGCGAAGCGCTCACGTCCTTAAACATTCTGTTTCTTGGTTCCTGCATCAGGATTACGTCTGATGGTAGGTTCTCCCTGGATAATTATGAAGTGCTCAGGAGACGGTCGTCTGGACGTTGCGCATACTTGATGCCTATCATTCAGATGTCATGCTGATCCTGCATGGCAGTATCAAGAGAGCTTCCAGACGGCCTGTGACATGGGCTTATGAAATGCCAAAGTTGTCCTGCAGGTTCACATAAACACTCAGAATGAGGTTGAATTCCGAGTCCGCTGTGCATTGGACATCTGGACACTACGAGAATAGCATCAGCATGATGTTGCGAAGTTCAGGACGTCATTACGTCGGCTCCCATATTATTGTTACTCTTCTAAGATGCCTTATGATTCCATTTATTACTATTCCTATTCAACTACTACACAAATAGTCAACCACCATCACCTGGAGTAGACCTCCAGGTAACAGTCATTTCCATGATTCGAGATCTCTCTGGACTATTGCTCAGAATGGTGCTCAGTTCTGCCAAAACATCTAATTACATTGTTTGCTATATAAGGTTCATCAGCGCTTAGAGATGCATTTTGCCTAGTCGAAGTTGACGCTCCACCGGGCTGAGTTCAATGTATATTATCTGAGCCTGGTGCAAGACAATCTTGAGATTCAGCGAGGCACAAAGAAAGGGGGCTAGCCATGTCAGGGCTCTGCGCGCTATCTGGCTCAAGTCCAAGTGTCAGCTCCTTTGAGTTATCTAGACTAGGTGGAGATGAGTGGAGCATCCGCAGAGCATGCACAAAGGTCTGGCTGTAGTTAAATCACATAACGGTGGTCTGAGAAGTTTCCTGAATATTGGCCTGATAGTCGAGCGGTGTGGTGTGATTGGTTGAAGTGAGTTCTCGTTTGGTAGCCCGGCCTAGATTCCTTTCGGAAAGCTAACGCTGAAATTCATCGTGAACTTCCTCATGATTGTTGTCTAAACCTTCTCTCCCATCCTTCAACACTTGATACTCTTTCTGCATCTGTTCATGAATTCTCTCATGTAAATTCGTCAGCATCAGTTCTTGTGTCAGCTTGGGCATAGGCCACCACGATATCTTCTGTCAGGATAGAAGATCTTTGATAAAAGATTAGCTGTCAGATCAAAGAAGTTTACAGCTAAATGTGGGTATCTTACCTCCGATGGCATCAGGTTTGAAGTCTGGCGGGTACTGAAAAATACCAGCATGCCACACTCGAAGTGTATGGCTTAGTATTGCACATATCAGGCATACCATGAGACTCTTGATGTGGTCAACACATTCTGAATCCTGTATTCCAAGCGCTCTCTTGCCATTGAAATACTTACTGTATATGGTATCGGCAATATGGAGTACGAGAAATCTGAATTTTATTCTCGATGCTGAGTTCAGAGTCAGTTGTGCGAAGAAGATATGTGGATGGTATCGTCACTCAGATACAAACCGCATATCGGGATAGGGGGCACCTGAACCCTTCATCTTCAAGGAGGAATTCGATAGTACGAGCGATTGTGGGTGGGTCATCAGGTAGTTTGTACAGATCTCGGATGTTGTATTTAATATGATATACATATTGAGAGCGCACGCCGGGGTTTCTTTGAGGTATCTGAGGTTGTGAGTACAAAATCGTATATTTAGTGATAGTGGACAACAATTACGATTTGTATACTATTCCCAGATTGTTCAATATTTCCTGCATCCGCAATCTCATCTCTATCCCTATTCCAAACTCTATACTCCTCTGATGTCAAAGCAATTTGGTTTGGAAGTGGGTGAATAAAAAGAGTGTAACAGAGGATTAGAGTCTTCATAACAGTTAGTTTTTTCCCTTCAATATCTGTTACAGTGTTTCATCGCGAATTACTTCCATGCCGTCGGCTCGGGCGTCCTGAACAACTTTGTTCTACGAGTGGACTCGAATATCTGATAACAGACTCAGTTAGCGGATTAGGGTCAGCAAGGGTGAACGAATACCTAAATAAACTTAAGGAGAGAAATATCTGGGATTGGACGGGTATACTGGCAGTTATTATCACTCCAGACAGCGTAATCCACGGGGGAATTGCTATATCCGGTGATGCAGAGCATGTCGAAATTCTCATGGTCTGTACTCTATTGTTTCCTGAGGCATAGCTGTGTGGTTGGACTGAATGTGGTGCTGCAAACTAGTCATGACAATCAAAGTCTTGATCGATTTTAGTGGCTGGCGCGGTTTCACCGTCTTCAAGTGAAACGTGATACTCCTCACTGATACCCTCAGAGAGGTGAACCGGTTCACGTGGTCGGTCAGCATCAGTGTCAGGTTCAATATATCCTGGGGTCTAATGCGTTGTCGTTTTTGCGCGGGTGGATTTTCGTCCTGAATGATGTCAAGTATTTGGTGGGGATACATTCACATCTGATGACTGAGAACTGTGGAAGGTACTAGATTCTATGTGCTGAGTCCCGGAAGGGGTATTCTGATGTGCTTGTATTTTTTCGAGTCTAGGAAGCTTCTTTTTGCCTGCTAGGTTAGTTTGCTGACTCCTGGCTGCGTGTAATGACCCTCCGATAGGTAGCTACAATCACTATCACCTTAGCCCAAATGGTATACCAAGTGGTAACCAGAGGTGGCATGGTCTGGTATACTTTATACAAATAGCTGGTAAACCTAGGGTCAGGCCTAGAGAATTGTTGAGTAGCCTTGAGGTACTCTAATAGGGATGGTAACCTTTTGGGAGAACATGGGCATAAGGTCAAGAGAATTATGGGAATGTTACATGGACCTCTGAGCCGACTTCTATGGTCGACTGGAGGACTTCCCGACCGGTTAAAGGCATAAGAGGGCAAAGTTACCCTACCTTGGGAATTTGGCCATGATGCCCATGGACCCCAGTTACCCTACTGAGGAGTCCAAGTTACACTACCTTAACCGGCAAAGTCATCGTAGAACTTAGATGTCGATTGCCTCACATTCTATGGGCTCTTAGATATTCTTGGGCGCATACGGATCTGCGCGGGGAGACCCGACGCCTGTGAAATGGTGTCCCGAACATACTATTGAACTTGGGCGGGTTTGGCTAACACCCCCCTCTGGCCCCAGCGTTGGAACGGTGCGTCATAGGCAGACGGCTGTCTAGTTGCTCGTTTGCTAGTAAAAAGAGGTCATTGGAGGAGCTGCCGTAACACCGTATAAATCGTCGCCGTCCATCCGACTGAATGTTGTTCGCAGGATATATAAGGCGAGTATAGGTAACCGCCAAAAGGGGGGTCACTCATATATGGTCTCTCGGACATCTAGGAGTCTATTCTAGCCTACGGGTAGTAGACTAGTCTTCCTAGTGGTACTCAGGTAGTCTCAGGAGGACAGGGTGCTTTCAAGGCAAATACCTCAGTAAACAGCCCGGACCTTCTCCCCTTGATTTGTAGCATTACAATGGGTTGTTATTGGACTCTAGAGGTATGAGTCTTATGACGGTAGAGTATGTCCCGAGAGCATGGCTATGGGTAGCGCCCACTTAGGCAACGATCGGCTACACCTCAGCGGGGGAGCTTGCATGTCAATTTATCACCTTGAATAGTGGAGTAGATTAAATGATGGACTGCATAGCTTGTATAGAAGAAACTGCCACTGGGCCAGTGAGTCCACCACCTAGGTATTGACTCCGGTTGTTGGCATAACAGCTAGCCACTCGTATGACTTCGATAGGAAGAGTTTTTCACCTGCGGTTCTATTGGAGATGTATTGCAGAAACTCGTATCCTATTGACAGAGATAACTGTACCTGAGTAGGTCCAACACATCCGGCAGGATAAATCGTGATGGGGGATAGACCTCAGACAAACCCTCAGCAGGAAAGGCTGCTCGCACGAGGTCAGAAGTAGTGGTGAATGTCAAAGGCTTAAATTTGATATCTACTTAAGTTTAAGCGTTTGGCATTCTACTTCGACAACCAACCTTTCCTCGAGAGAACAAAATTGAGTGAAGCTTTGAGCTTAACTCTATTAAGTTTTACCATTGATTCTTCAGAATTATTTGACTTCATCTTTATCTTCTACTTTGGGTGTTTTGTGCCGTCACAACCTTCGAGTTGACCTCTCTACAGGGTGCCCCCATTAAACTGTGTTGCATGATGCAACATCTCAAATAGTGTAACGACCCTACGATAGGTAGCTACAATTACTATGACCTTAGCCCAAATGGTATACCTAGTGGTAACCAGAGGTGATATGGTCTGGTATAGTATCCAAATAGCTGGTTAACCCAGGACGAGGACTAGGACATACTAGAGCAGCCTTGGGTACTCTACGGGGCAGGGTAACCTTTCAGGAGTAAGTTCGCATAAAGTCAAGGAATTTATGGGAACATTACACAGACTACTGAGACAACAATTAGTGTTGACGGGGGGACTACTGGAGCGGTTAAAGGCATATGAAGGCATAGTTACCCTACCTTGGGAATTTGACCTTTATGCCAATAGACCCCAGTTACCCTACTGTGGAGTCCAAGTTACCCTACCTTCACCAGCAAAGTCATCATAGAACTTAGAGGTCGATTGCCGCACATTCTATGGGCTCTTAGATGTTCTGTGGCGCATACGGATCTGCGCGGGCATGCCCCACGCCTGTGAAATGGTGTCCCTAACATACTATTGAACTTCGGCGGGTTTAGCTAACACCCCCCTCTGGCCCCAGCCTTGGGACCACGCGTCATACGCAGACGGCTGTGTAGTTGCTCGTTTGCTTGTTAAAAGAGGTCATTGGAGCAGATGCCATAACACCATATAGGTTGTTGCCGTCCGTCCGCCTGAATGTCGTTGGCAGGACATATAAGGGGAGTGTGGGTAACCGCCAAAATGGGGGTCACCCATATATGGTCTCCCGGGCATCTAGGAGTCTATTCTAGCCTACCCGTTGTAGGGTAGTCTTCCTAGTGGTACTTAGCTAGTCTCAGAAGTCCAAGGTGCTTTTGGGATAAATACCTCAGTCACTAGCCTGGACCTTCACCCTTTGATTTGTAGCATTACTATGGGTTGTTATTGGACTCTAGGGGTATGAGTCTTATCACGGTAGAGTATGTCCTGAGAGGCTGGCTCAGGGTAGCGCCCACTCAGCCAACCATCGACTACATCGTACCGGAGGAGCTTGCATGTCAATTTATCACATTGGATAGTCGCGTAGATTGAATGATGGACTGCATAGCTTGTATAGACGGAACTACCACTGGGCCAGTAAGTCCACCACCTAGGTATTGATTCAGGTTGTTGTCATAACAGTTAGCCACTGGTATGACTTCGATAGGAAGAGTTTTTCCACCTGCGCTTGTATTGGAGAGGCATGGCAGAAACTCATATCCTATTGACAGAATTAAGTGTACCCGAGTTGGTCCGACACTTCCAGCTGGATAGTTCCTGAGGGAGGGTAGACCTCGGACAAACCCTGAGCAGGACAGGGTGCTCGCACAAGGTCGGAGTAGTGGTCAATGGCAAAGGCTTAAATCTGATATCTACTTAAGTTTAAGCCTTTGGCATTCTACTTCGATAACCAACTTTCCTCGAGAGAACTTATTGACTGAAGCCTTCAGCTTAATGATATTAAGTTTAAGTGTTTTGATTCTTCGTGAATTATTTACTCCATGTTTATCTTCTACTTGGAGTTTTGGTGCGGTCGCAACCTTAGAGTTCACCTCTCTATAAGGTGGCCCCGTTACAGTATATCGTTAAGGTCACTCGCTTAACTCTCTTCTGAGAATTGTTGAAATCCCTTATCTTGACATTTGTTTGATTACGAGTCGCTTGTCTGGTACAAGAACCATGGGGTGGAAACAACAATGTCTTCAAATATGGATGTAGTTGAGTATGACTATGACCTTTCCCGCTATAATGCAATTGCAGACTTGGGCGGAATAGGATGGAAGTCCATTGAGGAGCAGATGGCCGACCTAGAACCCACAGACATACCTGAAGAACTACAGGGGTCAGATATATAAAACCCTGTTACCTTTCTTCAAAGCTTCACGCATGACCCTTCGGTGGGCCACAGAATCCCTCCACAAAGACGAACTCCCACGACCTTTGCCATCTTCACTAGGGACCTGTTTGAACCCTACATCGTGAGAGAAGTAACCAAGAGGTTTCAAGAAGCCAAGGCTTCTATGGGAGATTTGATCACTGCTACCCAGCTCGAATGGCAAAACGCGATGGTAACCAATGCCAACCGCTGGATGAAAATTCAGCAGGTAGAGTACCGTAAATTAGCTCTTTCAGAGCGAATGATCAGGGCACACCTGACAGCTTTGGAGTTGTCTGTTCAGGGAGGGTACTCGATAGCCTCTGACAACGACGTCAACATGCGTAGAGCACCTCCGCTACCCCTCGCAATTGAGCCTCCTCCACAATACGCAGCTGAGATGGCAGCTGTCATGTTGCATAAGGAAATGGCACCAATTTTGACTCAAGTCGCTCAGACGGCCTTGGAATCGCAAGATTGAGTCAGACAGTTGGAACACCAATTGCAAGTGTTGGTCGTTCCTCAACCTGCCCCGTTGACAGTAGCATTCGAAGAAGCCATGAGATCCAGAGGTGTAAGCCTAGTGGCAAACCTCAGGAATCTTCGAGTCGCAGCTCAGCGGAGTGGTGTTACCAAGTCTAGAAGCCAAGCTTCGAAACAAAGCTCGCGGCAACCCACGCCACAGCCACCACCTCGAGCTCCATCGAACGTACCTATCCCGCAGGTAGTTGAACCTGTCACACCAGCAACGGCGATACAGGTAGAAGCAGATCGGCCCTACGCGGTTGCGTCCTCAACGCCAATCCCCGCCACTCCTCACAATCTGGCAGCCTCTGCTTCGGCACTGGTACCACCTGCTCCAGCAAAGCCTTCGGGCCGAGCTTGATGGTCAGGTTTTTCACACCAAGCAGGACAATTTGTTTGGAAGTATTGTAACGAAGGATGTGGCATGGTTGGAGGAGACGGTAGTGAGTTTTAATTTTCGCATCGGGCACTATGTGTTAAAGGGATGAACCAAGCCATTATGATGGCCCCGAAAGAAAAATCCGCCGTCGCCACGAAGAGCCGTTGTACCTATTGTGAGTCGACCCGACATAAAATAGCTGACTGTGGGGATTTTCAGCGTGATTACCTGAGACCCCAACCTCACCAATCCGTCCGTCAAACACCCCCAGCACGTTCGCCTGCACACCCACCGTCTGATCAGATGGATGAGGACGAGCCGGAGGAAGAACGGTTTGACAGCTATGACATGCCTGGGGGTGCCCAAGGTGGAAACACTGGAGGCGCGGGAGGTGGACAACCTCCCAGAGGCTGAATCATTGCTGGAGGAGATGATCAGGGTGATTTCAGTTCTTCGTCCAATCGTGATGGATCTGATTCCTCTCCCCCCGATTTGAGAGACTTCCTTGGCAGTCGCAAGCGCCACTGGAGTCGTGAAAAGAAGGACAAGTACGATAGACAATATCCGGCTCTGAATAAGTTTATTCAGGAGTGTCATAAGGCTAAGAAGTCATCTCATCGGCCTAAGAAGCCAGAGCAACTGGGCGTTGACCCCTTGACAGGGGATCCCAAGGACACACAACGCTTCGTACATGATGTCAAGATTAAGCTGGACTACTTCCGCGATTCCTTAGTAAAGGAAATCGACAAAGTCAGTCTCGCCATCCCTCTCTTGCGAGATATGGACAAAGAATGGTATAACGCCATACACCCGCACATTAACAAAGATGCGGCCAAACAACGAGCGATCAAGTTTGATCCCAAGAATGAGTTGCGAACCTGGGAAGGGTTTCGCAAGCGTTTGGAAGGTTGCTTTGGCAATCACTCGGATAGGAATCGCGCTCTAAGGGAATAGAGCCAGTTATACATGAAGGACAGAAAGGTCGATCATTTTATCAACGAACTTATCCGCCTTGCAGCAGTGTTAGGGTATAGCGGGGAGTTTGTGAAAGACAGGGCACGCATGGGCATGACAGATGTCCTTAACGCTGCCTGGTCCTTGAAAACCCCCCATCCAGTAGCATATATGGATTACCTAGACCTACTGCGTCAAACTGGACACCAACTCGAAGATGCCTCCAATTTTCGTACACAAGTCCAAAAGGAGCCTAACTCTTGGAAACGAGTAAAGAGCGACGATAGGCATACTTTTGAGAGAAAGGGACTGAGGAAGGAAAAAAGGGCCAGAGGCCCACGGCAGCAGAAGCCTCGTAACCGACTGCAAGGGTTTACAAAACCGGCAGAAACAGAGCATACGAAGATGCACAGGAATCTGCCTCAGACACTGATTGACAAGCACAAATGGTTGAATAAATGTTCTCGTTGTGGACAAGACAGTCACTACTAGGCGAAGTGTCCATCCGCAGCCCCAGTTGTTGCATCCTGACACATTAGACGGAAATGAAGTGCTGGTGAGGCTGGACACGAAGCCACCCAAGTCCCAAGGTCGAGACGCACTGAAGCGGATCCTAAACCTGCTGTGAAACAAGTTGTTGCCGCGCTCTGTTGCTCACCCCCCGCAGATTTGGATATCTTGGAGGTTGATACCTACATGGATAACTAGGTAAGCTTTATCCTATGATAAGATCATGGATAGAAAGATGCTAAAACTTTACGCCCGGCCGAATGACGGGCATGCTAGGTAAAGACGAAAGATGTCGGTTGTATGTTCCCCAGCCTTAAGGGCTGCAAACTGAAACTAATGTATCGCGCTAGAAATGCATGATGGAGGAAGGTTTCTTTTGTGACGTGTTGGGAATGTTACAGCTCTTTCAATTTAGTTTTGTTTATTTCTTTTGTGGTACTGAGCAATGTATTGTTTGCTTATCTCATACTGTTTTCCATTGTTGGGAAGTAATTTCGTTGGGTTTTATATTGATTTCGTCAGGCTGGACTTGACTTAGCAATTGAAGTTATTTTGCAAGCTTACCTGAGGAGGGTTGAATACCCGAAATCATGCTGGTGTGATAGTAAACACCCTAGCTATTGAAACCCCGTATATTTATCAAGTGATAAAACTATTGACGACCCGTTGTGGCCGCTCTTGTGTCGAAAGGGAAGAGATATTGACTAGTGATCGTAAACAATACCAAATCCTTCTGAGAAATACTAACCGAAATGTTTAGGGACAAGAGACCCCAGAAGCGGTTCTGGCTTGCAGGCCCACCGCCACATACAAGATCCATTCACGTGAGAGTGAGATTGGAATGGAGCCAGAACAAAGAGAGGCTGAGTGGGGAAGCCCTCTTGTTATTGGATAGTGGCGCCACTGGTGCTGTTCTAAGTAGCGATTGGGTTAAGGATGCACAAGTACTGTAACAACCCTACGATAGGTAGCTACAATCACTATCACCTTAGCGCAAATGGTATACCAGGTGGTATCCAGAGGTGGTATGGTCTCGTATATATTATATACATGGCTGGTAATCCTAGGATAAGGCCTAGAGAATAGTTGAGTAGCTTTGAGGTACTCTACTAGGCAGGGTAACCTTTGGGGAAGACATTCGCATAAGGTCAAGAGATTTATGGGAATGTTACACGGACCTCCGAGACCACTTCTGTGGTCGACTGGAGAACTTCCTGAGCGGTTAAAGGCATAAGAGGGCAAAGTTACCCTACCTTGGGAATTTGGTCATTATGCCCAGGGGTCCCAGTTACCCTACTGAGGAACCCAAGTTACCCTACCTTCACCGGCAAAGTCATCCTAGAACTTAGAGGTCGATTGCCTCACATTCTATGGGCTATTAGATGTTCTTAGTCGCACACGCATCTGTGCGGGTAGACCCCACGCCTGAATGAGGGTGGCCCGAACATGCTATTAAACTTGGGCGGGTTTTGCTAACACCCCCCTCTGGCCCCAGCGTTGGGACGGCGCGTCATAGGCAGACGGCTGTGTAGTTGCTGGTTTGCTAGTAAAAAGATGTCATTGGAGCAGGTGCCGTAACACCGTATAGGTCGTCGCCGTCCGTCCGACTGAATGTCGTTCGCAGGATATATAAGGGGAGTATGGGTAACCGACAAAATGGAGGTCGCCCATATATGGTCTCTCGGGCATCTAGGAGTCTATTCTTGCCTACGGGTAGTAGGGTAGTCTTCCTAGTGGTACTCAGGTAGTCTCAGAAGGTCAGGGTGCTTTCGAGACAAATACCTCAGTAACCAGCCCGGGCCTTCTCCCCTTGATTTGTAGCATTACTATGGGTTGTTATTGGACTCTAGAAGTATGAGTCTTATCACGGTAGAGTATGTCCTGAAAGGCGGGCTATGCGTAGCGCCCACTTAGCCAACCATCGGCTACATCTGACCGGGGGAGCTTGCATGACAATTTATCACATTGGATAGCCGCGTAGATTAAATGATGGACTGCATAGCTTGTATAGACGAAACTACAACTGGGTCAGTGAGTCCACCACCTAGGTATTGATTCCGTTGTTGTCATAACAGTTCGCCACTGGTTTGACTTCGATAGCAAGAGTTTTTCCACCTGCGGTTGTATTGGAGATGCATTGCAGAAAGTTATATCCTATTGACGGAATTAAGTGTACCCGAGTTGGTTCGACACTTCCAGCTGGATAATCCCTGAGGGAGGGTAGACCTCGGACAAACCCTCAGCAGGACAGGGTGCTCGCACAAGGGCGGAGTAGTGGTGAATGCCAAAAGCTTAAATCTGATATCTACTTAAGTTTAAGCCTTTGGCATTCTACTTCGATAACCAACTTTCCTTGGAAGAACTCATTGAGTGAAGCTTTCAGCTTAATGATATTAAGTTTAACCGTTTTGATTCTTCGTGAATTATTTACTTTATCTTTATCTTCTACTTTGAGTTTTGGTGTGGTCGCGACCTTAGACTTCACCTCTCTATAGGGTGCCCCCGTTCTAAATAGGCTAGGTGTGATTCACAGCTTTCATTGTTGACTGGCTTGATGCCAGGCTGTCAGTGCATGTTTTGTGCAGATTGGGTTACTTTTTAGATGCAATTGGGTTTGCCTTGCTGGATGCCATGATGTCGGTTCAAATTTCTCTTGTGGGTCAGTTCTGCATGTCTGAACATGGCAGACTCACAGTTTGTTTTAGAATGCTGGCAGTATATAGGAGATTTCGTGAAGGTAAAGTCTGATTGTTTATTTTTTGTGTGTAGGGGGCGCGTAAAGTTTGATTGTCTTGATTTGGCTGGTTAGTTCTTAGATTTCAACACTAATATAAGGGGGGGGGACTCACACTCTGTTACTCGGTGGGCGGGTGCAAGATCTACAGACCATATTTAGCAGATCTAACATGTAGTTTCCCAACCTGAGATTCTAGGAGGGCCACTTATTGCTTCTACGGTATCATCACAGCAGATTCTCAAACTGCTTAGCTTTCTGAAGCTACTCTACCTTTGAAGCGCAGAATTGAATGTCGGTGCATTTACCGGATTCGCAAGGACGGAAATATGCAGAGCTTATCCATCCGGCGGATACATAAGAGTTTTTATTATGGTTCCACCATTTGTCGTGATGCAGGTTACGACATACAAGAAAATTAATAGATGAAATAAATCAGGCGCTGATGGCGGAGCCCAGGCGAGTCCAAGCCTTAAGCAGTATTAGTTAGCAAGGACAGCGCTTGGCGTCACAGTGGCCAAGCTAGAATAGGTTTAGAAGATTATTCTTATCTTCCAAGAGCGAATCACCAGCGGCAAAGGTTTTGGAGTCAGGATGCATGGAACACTACCTTGCAAGAGGTAAGCATACGCTGCTCATCTGCGTGAATGCCAGATATGTTAAAGGGATTTAGGCGTACACAGACTGTTACTCGGAATCCATCTTGAGATTTGTGAAGTAATTCAGTCTTTAGTTTTCATGATCACTCAGTCTGCCCTGTGGTGAATGGCATTTCTGGTAGCGTCTGGCATACATTTGAGAGTACAGTAAAATAGAATATGGAACTAGCTGCGCGAAGTGATTTCCTGACGAAAAGTATTGTTGTTGAGTTTGAAAAATCTCGCAGTGTGGTTTGGATTCTAGATGATGGATAATCTTCAGTCTTGACATGCCGATGTAAGAGGTCTGGGCAAATGTGGCAAGGGAGAGTGGTGTAAATTGCACTGTCGGGGGCGAAGTCTAGCTGGAAGAAGTATCAGTTGAAGAGGGTCACTCCGCAACAAACACTGACGAAGCCTAATCGGGTTTGGAAGTGTCTACTCAATCCAGCATAGTCGCTGGAACAGGCTGTGGAAATAATGCATGATTACAAGAACTAACGCAATTTGGTCTATCAAGTATGGCCAATGCAAGGGGATATCAGGATTGATTGATTATTATGATACATATCACAAGAAGACATGAAAATGTAATAAATGCTGGACACGTAAGAAATGTGGGTAGAATCTAGGAAAAAATTGTTTAAGTATAAAGAAAAAAAAAAGTTCACAGGTTTTTCCTGGGAGGCTTACGACAAGCTTTCCCACGCCAGCAAGTTGTGCCTTGTGTGGGATCAATCTCGTTGGGCTGTTTGGAGCTGGGCCTATCACCCCGTTCGTTTCAAGTTTCTCCAGGATGATTTGCATCAGAAAGAGGTGGGTCTCGAGTTCCACCTGCTGCTTTTGGCTTGCGGGTGGCAGGGTTGCTAATATCAGAATGAACAGTAGGTGAATTCGGAGGATGAGTAGTAATAGCAAACAAAGGGACGGTTGTAGGATTTTGGGGAGCAATAGCAGGGTCTGGGCTTGGGGCCTGTCAATTGAGTTTGGACGCAACAGTAGCGACGTCAGAATTCTTTTGGTACAGAGACATCTAAGGTTGCCTTTCGAGCTGAGCTCTCACTGTGGCAACTGTCTCTCTCACTTTCCACTGAAGGTTCAACTGCTTTTTCTAGATCTCCTGAATAGCTGGTTGGTCTAGGGGTTAGGTGGAGCTCAGCCGATTGATGGCTTTCCATGTCAGGCCGGGTGTAACAATCCTACTCTGGTGGAGTTTAGTTATGCAACAGGTAACAAACCGCGAGAGTATTCTTCTTTCCGAGATTACTTATAATCTCTTCTTCTGTTCTTAGAATATCTTATAGTCTTCGTATCTCACACCAATATCTTATTGGGGAGAGGTGGTGAGGGAACTACTTCGTGACTTGATCTCCTCTCACATGGGAGAGATGTAAGACTGTCCTTGTCTTAACAAGGTCATGGTTGCTGTGACGCTAAGAGCTAGGTTGCTTGCATATAAGCGAGAGGTAAAGGTAAAGGTAAAGTTATATTGTAAGAAATTACTGAGATGATAGCGTGAAGAGCTCTAACCACTGTGACCATTTTTCTTTTTCTTTTTTTTTAAATCATATGCATTTGTTTAAGGTACAAAGACAGCATTCAGCTTTAACGCTATTCCCAACAAAAAGGTACCCTCCTCACCCCAGGAAACATCCAAACCCCCAAGTCCCTGTAGTATGACTCAAACCCCACCTCTCGCCTATCGCCCAACCAAATCCTGCGAACATACTCGGACACAAGAAGGAAGTAGAAAGGAAAGAAGTAAGCAGGAAGGAGAGGAGTACCCTTAGCGACATCTACTACAGAAAGTATAAAAACAGAAGGAATGAATGAACCCCTGACAAAGGAAAATTACGTCTGATAAGTGACGTGTATCAGCCGGAGCTCGGAAGTGAGAGTGTGGACCTGCATGCCGGAGCGGTGCCGGGGAACGAAGCGGTTCCCGATTGCAGGCTGGGGTAACGGATGGCGGAGACTCAGATGAGGGGTCCCCTGTGGGTATGCCAAAACGGTATTAGCGACGGCCAGAAGGACGGGCCTAACCGAGGCGGGTTTTTATATAGCGACAGAGAGATCGACTGCGGACGGGGGGCAGTAAGGTGCCAGCTTAGAGGGTGGGAAGAGAGGTGGGTGGATGTAGATGTAACCGAGCAAAGGGACGAAAACCAGGAAGGTAGAGGAAGGGGGATGGGAGGAGGAAGGACTCCGAAGACTTGAGATGACCGACTAGAGTAACCGCGGCCTATGCTTTTCCGAATGCGAAACGAACACGAGGTGCTGAAGTTACTAACCAAAGTGTTCCCCGACAGGACCATATAACCGAGACGGAAAGGTACTTCGCAAAGGGCTTGGAAAGCTCAGCGCCGACCGTGAGCGAAGAGGACAGAATGCCGACCTTGCAAAACCTACGCGAGGTGCAAAGGAAGTGCGGGGTAAGGGGGAGAACTGAACTTCATCAGCGGGAGTCAACGATGAACAAGAACAAGAACCCCGTGGAGGAGGGGGTACACCCCAAAGGGAGAGGAGGGGTTGGAGCATCGCTCCCCTAGGCAGAAGCCATCATGGGGGAGGAGAGGCTGTGGTGGTGGAATCCTAGGATGATTTCCTTGGTGTTGAGATTTCAATCGCCGGAGGTGTAGGGGAGATGGTTCATGCTAACTAGTGTGACCATTTTTTCTTTTTTCTTTTTCTTTTTTTTCTTTTTTTTTTTTTAAATCATATGTTCATTGTTTCTACGGTACAAGAAATGACATGCATCTTTAACGATATGGCCAAAACAAAACCGAAAATCAAAATAACAATCAACAAAGGAAATAACCAAAACCATTTCCCCCAACGCGACCAATAATCGTCGCAGCGCAGCCGTAGCTAAAATAAGTGAAAGTATAAAACCGCTTAACTAGTCTCGAGGTCCAGGGGCGGGCAGGGGGGTAGAGGGAAAGAGGGGATTTGCGGGTGTGTGGAGGGAGGGAGCAAGCGGGGGCATCCCTGGAGGGAAACCAGTGGCGGTGGTGCGAATGAACTCAGCCAGAGCAATGAGCAGCTGCTGGTCGGACCAGATTGGGGCCTCAGGAGCCAAGTCTGAGACCCCTTGGAGGAGGCGGGATCTCTGACGGGCGGAGGAGGGGCAGGACAGGATGGCATGCTCGAAGGTCTGAGGTGCCTCAGAGCATAAAGGGCAGGAGGTGTCGGCATCAGGATTGCCCCATGAGGGGTGAGCCGAGAGATAGCTTTTCCCAGAACGCATCTGGTGGATTCTCCCCGCAACAAACTTGCCCAGGCCCATGAAGGGGTGGGGGCGCGTTGAGGACGGATAGGGGTAGTATGGTGGGGCTGGGGTGGAAGACCAGTCCGAAAGGAGAAGTTGTTTAGCCCTCAACTTAAGGCGTGCGTACGATGGGACAACCCCGGGTACCGGGGGCAGATAGTCAGTCAAGTGGAGGGAGATGGGTGGTAGGGTGGCTACGTCGTGGACGAGGGGGGTGGCTGCATTGGCCAAGGCTGTGATGGCATTGTGTCGATATCTCGGATTCTTCAACTTGTCCGGGGCAGAACGCCAGTCGAGGTTAAAGAAGAGGTACGGTTGGGAGGTAATCTTCCCACGTGCTATTGAGGCGGCACGGTGTGGGGAGAAGGTAGGGACAGATTTAGGGAGGCGTGCCGGGGCAGGGTTTATTTCTGGAGGGGAGCAGATGAGCCTTAGGCCAGCAAGGCGGCGTTGGTGGCGTATAAGTATAAGTAGCGGGGGAAGACAGGCTTCCCTGTGCAAACATGTCAGGTTGCTGGAGGAGAAGCAGTTGGTGATCCACCTACAGACCCGATGCCAAAAAACAGACATTGGGCCCATGATAGACGGGGGAGGGCTCCAGACAGCGGACCCATACAGAAGGATAGGAGCAAGGAGCGAACCCGCCAAGGAGAGACAAAGGTAGGGGGGAAGGCCCATCCCAGGGGGGGAGAGGCGGCGGATCGTGGCCAGGGCGGCATTTGCAAGCGTGTACCTCCTGGAGCAGTGCGACCTTGGGTCAAAGGCGGGAGTGAAGATGAAGCCCAGCCATTTCAGGCGGGACGGTGGATAGAAGAGCTGATCTTCTAGCTGTACCGGGAGGGAGCACGGCGGCTCATTGCTCCTGGCAGTCCTCCAGTGGATCAGTTCACTTTTTGGAACAGAGAAGGAAATATTGATCGGGGAAGCCTTCCTTTTGAGCGCTGAGAAGGACTTTTGAAGGAGGCGAACGTTGGTTCTATAGGAGGGCGAGGCAACCGTGACAGCAAAGTCGTCGACATAGGAGATGATAAGTGACCTGGGGACTTCCAGGTGGAGAGAGGAAACGTATATGACGAACAGAAGAGGGGAGATGGGGGATCCTTGAGGGACCCCGACCGAGACGGGGGCGAAGGAGCGAGGGGACCCTTGGAACATCAGGCGACAAGTGCGGTCCCTGAGGAAAGAGCCGGTCCATTGGACCAGGTACGGGCTGACCCCTTTCCTGCGGAGGAGAGAGAGGAGAGAGGGGGACTCCACGTTATCGAAGCCTCCCTTAACGTCCAGAAAGAGAGTGGAGAGTTTGTATCGGACGCGGTGGAAGGACTCAACGTTATGTTGTAGAACGAGGGCGGCATCGGCGGTGGACCTTCCAGGGAGGTAGCCGCATTGAAGGGGGTGGATGAGGGAGCATATGGTCGCCTGAGCCGAGAGGCGGTTGGCTACCACTCTCTCAAGGATGTTAGAGAGCGTCCGGAGGAGGACGATGACCCTAAAAGAGGAGGGCGAGTCGTATGAGGGTTTGCCCGGCTTGTCAAGGACTATGCCGAGTGCTTTCTTGAGGGAGGGAGGGTGAAAACCGTGGGCTAGTAGGGGATCCAGGAGGGAAGGAAGAAGGGAGGGCTTGATGTGGTGCACAGACTTCCACACGGAGTACGGGATGTGGTCGGGGCCAGGGGCGGAGGTGTTCGAGGATTTGCAGAGGGCCCTGGATATCTCCTCTGAGGTGATGGGTGTGTAGTCTTCATAGCGGGTGAGGCGGAGGAGAGGGGGAGGAGGGGGTTTGGAGCAAAGAAAGTGGTCAAGAAGCGTTTCGGCTACCTCGGCCGGGTTGGAGGCCCCTGGAAGGTCTGGGAACCTTTGTGGTGGTCTGCTGAATGCGAATCTCTTGGCCGTCCAGACTGAGCGTGGAGTGGCCAAGGACAGGAAGTCCGATCAGTGTGCTTTCTTGGCCGAGGCGATGGCCTTGAAATAAGTTCTTCTCGAGCTCTTGACATTGCTCCAGTTGAGGGGGGAGGGATCAAGGCGGGACAACCTTGCGAATCTGTTATATTCCCTTCTAAGGGACGACAGGCGGTGGGACCACCATGGCTTCGAGCGGGGGCACCGGTGCTTGCATGGGACATGGGAGGTGAGGAGGGAGGTAAGGCGGGTCGAGGAGATGTCAAACCATCTACTCAGGGAGTTGGGCGTGGGCCTTGCTGGGCAGGGAAGTGTGGTGAAGTTATCCAGTGCCTTTCCTACCGCATATAGGTCAAGGAGGGCCCAGTGTGGAGTGGGGGGGGGTAGCATAACCGCGGGTGGCCTAAGCGTCACCACACATGGAACGTGGTCTGAGCCAGTGGAGGGGAGGGGGGTGTCCCATGATGAGACAAGAGAGGAGAGGGCGGTATTCGCGAAGGCCAGATCCAAGACAGAGGGTCGCGAGGTGGTGTCAAATGGGAATCGGGTGTAAACCCCGGGCGTGTTGAGAAGATGGTACGGTGCGTCAAAAGCGGCATCGAAGTATCGTGTAGAGATGATAAACTCCGTTTCGGATAGGGAGCGGCCGGGGTCTGCAAGGGGATGATGGAGATTAAAGTCACCTAATACCAGGTGACGGTAGGAGGGAAAAGAAAAAACACGCTCAGGAGAAACAGAGCGGTAAGGAGGGCTGTTAGTGCGGAGAAGGTTCACCGAAGTGACTCTGAGGGAGCGGTGGGGGGATCCAAAAAGGCCTTCCGGAGAAAAAAAGTCAACCGAAATCATGTCCGAAGATTCGTGAAAAACGGTTGAGCAGGACAGGTGTTGATTCAGAGTGCGAGAAACATAGATGGCCACCCGTGGGCGGCCAGGTGGTGGTGGGGCGAAGGACATGAATCCTGGCAATGTTGGAAGGACTGATCGTCTGGAGGGGGGGTCTTGAATGGCCACAATCAAAGGAGGGTGAGGCAGCACAGTAAAGCTGTGAAAGAGGGAGAGAAAAACATCCCAGCACCCAAGGCAGTTATGTTGAACGATTGGAAAGGACAGGAAGACAGCACCGCTGTCAGTGTAGCGAGTGAAAAAATTCTCCATTATTGGGCAGAGCCCTCAGAGGAGTCGGAATCTAGGGATTCATCACCGCTCTCTCTTGGGGCGAGATCGGTGACGGTGATG
>Ga0307509_10002245_pt1 | contig 31617 bp, 34 predicted proteins | sample 10_EM_MG_FD_202245 | JGI IMG/M metagenome (GOLD analysis project Ga0307509, IMG submission 202245) | Populus trichocarpa ectomycorrhiza microbial communities from riparian zone in the Pacific Northwest, United States - 10_EM | ecosystem: Host-associated > Plants > Roots > Unclassified | place...
TTAGAGAGTAGGCAAGTGTATTCCCGCTGGCCGTTAATGCTAGCTTCCGAAGCTTCGCGAGTCCTCCTTGAGCTATGAATATCTCAGCAAACGACGGATCCCCGATATTAGATTGGAGCTTGAAGACGGCCATTTTTTTAACGGCATCCTAATAAAGTGTCAGCCGGAGAGCTGGTGAGGGGGGGGCACAGCTAGGAAGGAGCTAGAATACTTCGTCGTTCGAGAGTCTCTCAATGAGTTCTGAGATGTTGTCCATTGAAGCGCGAGGGTGTTGCTGTATATCTCACAAAAAGGGGCACAATCCCAAACCGAGGCTTTCAGGTAAATATTATGGCAACGATGAGCGAAATAGGTATGTACAGAATAAATGAATATTAAAGCTATTAAACCAAGATGAAGATGAAATGTAGACAATAGCTGTTTTCCGAGCTGGGGCAGAGGTCCTGGGGGTGGAAGTTCATTGGGGGGCAACTACCGGTAAGTCACTCCAGTGCCAGCGGGAACCGCGGTCAGGGTTAGGTTTGATTTGAGGTGGCCTTAGGACGATTTGCAGAAAAGCCAACACCAACCCATTACCGTACCGGAGTTCCTTGATCTCTACCGGCGGTGCCTTGCATTTAAAACATGCACCACACCATGCAACATGTAACACGTAACACTCAACCCTGTAAGGAACCCGGGCTATATCCAGGAACAAAATACGGTATTCTGTAGATCTTATGTTCAACAACTTCACATTATTAATAATATTTTAATTTCCATAGCAACTAATTATAAAGCCACAATACAAATTTCCTATAATACCTCTAAAAGTCTCAATTTTAAGTTTGCTATCCTTACTTCCTCCCTTTAGATATCACCAAAAGTGTTCATAAATCAACCAGATAAATTAATGCCCAGGTGCTCATGCTGCATCATTTGATGTCTGAACAGAATCTGATATATTTCAACCAAATTTTCCTCTGTTGAATTATCTGGTATAAAAAAGAACATAAGAGTTTTAGAGGTAAGAAAGTTGGAATTATAAGCTTAGGATTGATGATTACCGGAATTCAGAAATCATTTATGTGAAATCGTCGTGAATTGAACTAAAGATCTTATGAAAGTTGTTTTCAAGAAATAGCCCCAGACCTTATAGAGTTGAGTGTTACATAGAGCACGGTGCATGTTGGGGAATTATATCCGTTATCCCACGACGAGGATGATAATATGGCTAGCAAATGCTGCATTATGGTCGTACGAGAGCCAAGCATTACCAATAACAATGGGTGAATTGAGATTCAGTACCGTATCATAGTTACAAGTACAACATCACAAGGAAACCTTAGGCTCTAGGTCTCCGACAGCGGCCCGGCACTAACATTTATACGGCGATGGGACTCTTTTGAAACTTTGTGGTCGAGGCCCACTAGCAACATCCTATAATCATACCAATTATTCTAACTACCGAACTATCGGCAAGCGCCAACTGCCAGAAGCATGCCATAACCATCGTCTATCTATAGTATTACAAAATTTCCCACGATAATCCATCCCAACTCCTGATGCGTTCGCCCACCAAGCCAGTAGGAAGAAGAACCCCATTGCCGACGTCCTCACGTGTAAGGATACACACAGGTTGCAAGTAGATACTTGAAACAACTAGAGAGAAAACAGAACGCCGGAACCATCACCTCATACCAATTTGTTGAAGAGAGCCCCCTGTGCCGCTACTACTTCTTCAGCCGCGCCATCACTTTCCCAACAGCTTGCCTAACCACACTTCCGGCTTTCTCCACTTCCTTCTTAGTATGGCCAATGGTTATGCAAGCCTTGAAAGATGGCACACACTGCCAGCCGAAAGGCTTAGTACCTTGAGTTTCACGGACGTGCTTGACACGTGAGATCATGACGCCATTTGCGAGAGCCTATAGAACATCTTATCAGTTCAATAGGCCGGTGAAAGATCAAGGCCAACCAGGTCGGAAGAAAAACGAACCTCATCAACAATGTCCATCAAGATCTTTTCTTCATTATCAAATACCCTTCCCTCGAGACCATCACGCTTAAGGATGAATATACAGACTGGATTGTCCATAGCACTAGTGCACTCGACATATTCGCATCTATCCATCTGAGTTCTAAAGGCTCTAGTGTTCTCTCTCAACGCCGTTAAAACCTGAGGATTTCCCTCGAGCAACTTGAGAGTCTCCGATGTAGTAACAGCAAGCATAGCTGGAAGAGCGGCAGAAAATACGTAAGCAGAGCTGGAAATACGTTGGTGATCAACGACTGCTGGGCTTCCAGCACAAAACCCTCCACCAGAACAGATACCATGAGCGAGTGAGCCAACGAGCATCTCCACGGATTGAGGGTCAACGTTCTGATGTTCAGTGACACCACGACCAGTTCGGCCGAGAACGCCAAAGGAGTAAGATTCATCGAGGATTAGACGGTACTTGTAACGCTGCTTAAGTTCAATCTAGATTGCCACAATACAGCGGTCAACACTATCTCACCTTGTGAAACCGTAGTAGCACAAGTTAACTCACGATGGCCGGCAGATCAACGATATCACCGGTATTCTCAAAAAGCCCCTCTGTAACGATAAATCTTCTTGTCAAAGGTTTTCTAGCCATATCCTTCTTAACCTGTTCAAGCACCCTCTCCAAGTCCTCCATGTCGTTGTGCTCGTACCACCTAATGGTGCTTCGAGAGATCTGTAGTCCTTTCTGGATTGCAAAGTTGACTGCCTTGTCGGCAACAATAATATCGCCACGTTTGGAAAAAGCCGGAATGACAGAAGAGATTGTAGAGAATGCCTGTGCATAAATAATGCAAGCCGGCATACCGAGGAATTTAGCAATGTCTCGTTCCGTGTCCATGTGAACATCCTGGGTTCCATAAAAATTTGGGGGACCACAAGCGCCGACACCATAGTTGCGAAGAATCTGGACGGCACGGTCTTTCAAAAGCTCATTGGAAACAAAGTTAAAGAAATTGTAAGAGGCGAAATTATTGACGGTGCGGCCATTAGAAAGTTTAACTTTGGGACCTGTAGGTCTAGTAACCAGGCACTAGTTAGTATAGGAACCATTGGGACTATTTCGGAATATGAAAACAAACCCAACGATTACTGGACGCTTCTCATTCTCAGCTTGTTCGACCTCCGTAAGACCCGGTACAAGTGGCTCGGGAGTCCAATCCTCAACAAGTTCGTCAATCTCCTATTTGGGTTTAATCAGCTCCGGTGTAATGATATAGAATCTCCGTTTATTTTTAGGAAGAGAGGAGGAACTTTAGCTTACATCTTCAGTGAGCTCAATAGCCCCCTTCTGAGTAGTCGAATATCGGGGAGCTAGGAGGTACCTAATAGCAAAGAGAAATAAACACAGCTCAACAACACTACGAACAGGATCGTTTTGGTACGAGCTTTTGATGTAGCGTAAAAGAATTTGTGAGCCGGGAACACGTTGAAACCGAGTAGAAAGCTCCCCGGCTGACCGGTTGAGAAGAACGTATGCATCATGAAGATCCATTGTGCGCTCAAGGGTTGGTGTTGGGAGTTTAAATGCCCAGAAGAAAAGGAGACAAGACAAGACAATGCACGAGTACCGAGAGTACGTAAGCGGTCCAGAGGACTAGATTGCCGAAAACAACCACTCTCAAAAGTTCTATCAGTTACCCAGCTACAGGGCTTGGCACCAAACCCAAGATCTTCGGCAGCCACGCGACAGGATACTTGTAACTGTTTGCAAAAGGGGCACAGGGCAGGAACTATCGGTATTGACCAGAACAGACAGGGGTATATTTGGCCGGTTAACCTTAAATAACTGTTCCATAAATTATTGCCGGACCCTGTATCGTATTACAGTACATGTACGATCACCAGGGGACCACCAGTGCTATTCGCACTTCGGCATACCGCACCGGCCCGGGATGTGCATCCTTAAGGGCTATCAAAGCTCTGTTTAACCATAAATTCTAAAACACTCCTCACCCCCACTTATTAGGCTATCTCACTACGGAGGTACAGCGCCTAAGTATTGTATGTTCCACAAGCGAGGTTGGCTGCCCCTACCTCCTGTGGAACATACAATACTTAGGAGCTGTACCTCCGTAGGTCAGCTATCGAATGTTGCCTCGGCACCCTCCGCAGAGTTCCTTTAATCGGGTCACCAAGAATCACTCATGACCGATTTACTAGTAGACCGAAATGTTGTAAAATAGTTTGATTTAAGGAAAAGTATATCCACCGACCTCTCAACCCCCAGCCAGCTCCTGCAAGAAAGGAGCACTAATATACTACATGGACTTAGCAGTCACTCCGGACAGCCTGTCCTATACTCGAGTACCATACAGACTACATCTCTAACATGACGCACTAGCGACACCCGATCTCGGTATCCATACAAAAATAATCCAGTGTGATCACCCACTAGTGACCGGGTCCTGAGCAGCCAACACGAAAGCTGAGCACGAGTATTCTCTCGAACGGGAAGAAAGGCTCTATCGGGAGAACCTACAGCGGCGCGCAGTGTTAAAAAATACTGCCTATCTTTCCCCTTGTGAGGTTTGCTAGGTTCTATAGCTACAACAACCGATGGGTTGGGTTGTAGGTACAAACGCGGACGTAGATTTAGGGGTTCACGTTCACAGGATTGCCATAATGTGGCGACCGTAAAGCTCTGGTGAGGGAGTTATAATAAGTCTAAATACTATTGATATTCTATTTCACAAATTGGACAAAGAGGTGAAATTTAGGGGAGGATAGAGAAGCGCCTACCAGTCAACCTCTGTATATGAATAGTGTTAATTTACTGAAGAACCCTTATAGAGGGCAAAGGTGATACTGACAGTAGAACGCGCCGTAGGTGAAGGTAGAAGCAGCCGTACCGTTGGCAAATAAATGGGGCGCTCTGTCTTCAGCGGGGAAGGAAATCTGTGAACTCTTGAAAATTTATGTGGGGTATGATAACTAGTATTAAAACTGGTGATCTTTCTCTTTTTCTCTTGGGACACCCATCTACCCAACGAGAAGCCGTCTATGGCCAGTGCGGTTGGTAGGAGCAAACGGGGAAAGCTCCATTTTCGCCTAATATACATCCTACTCTTCCACCCTTATTACTGCAACCCGTTCCATCCTTAACTTACGAGTAGGTAGCGTGAGGGGCTTGATAGAAGGCATTTAACAGGCGATGATCGTAACAATTGGTGTGCGAGAACGCGAGCAGGAATGGTGAGGCTATGGGGAGCTAATATAATTTAACCACGACCGATCCTGGTGCGCTCTTGCGGGTTGTATCTAAATAGTTACGGAATGTCAATAGGTGTCACCCCTTTGCAGAAAGATATAGAGCCTACCGCAAGAGCTTCTCAATGAGGTCCACATGAGTCATCAACATTCTCCGACAGCAGTAGCGCTTGCACCCAAGTTGGTCCATGGCATCACTGTAGAAACAAGTCAGGTTCGTTCGTGTAGATGAAAGGCGGGGCAAATACCCTTCCGCAACCCCATCTTCGAGAAGCTTGAGGTACCGCTCCCAGAGATCACCGACAACCTGGGCAGAGTCAGTCATTCAACTAGGCCTGCAAATAGGAAGAGATTTAAGGGTATCCAAACCTTGCCACATGAGAAACAGCGAATTGGAATGATCATCTTGCGGATGTAGTGAAAGGTGTTGTTAAGAAGTATCGGGAAAGGAGGGGGCGTAGAAGTAGGAGTGGGAACAGGTGTTGGGAGTGCACGGTAATGTGGAGAAGGGCTGCGTTGCGATCGATGTACTAGTACTAGACTACCGTAGCTCTGCAGATGATGCCCGCCAAGATCTTGCTGCAGCCGCAACCCCAGGAAAAATGAGAAACCTCGACAGAGCTTTGAGATCTTTTTCAACCCACCACTATTTCCCCGAGCCGTTTTAGCACCACCACTATGTCTTCTACGAAGACCCCTGGGGGAAGGAATTCCGAGATTTCTACGAAAGAACTGGGTGCGAACCCTGATACTCCTGCAACCCTGACCAGGCAGGAAGCCAAGCGCAAGAGGAGGAATAGGGATAGGCAAAGGCGTAGAAGGGAGAAGGAACAAAATTCCGAGGAATCAAAAGCCGCCACCCATAATGCTGTAGTTTCGGCTGAAGACAATGGAGGTTCTGGTGTTTCTGGTTGGAGGATGTCATCTGCTTTGGGAGGAAGATTCCTTCCTTTGGACATGGTGTTTTCGGAAGATGAGCAGTAAAGTGTTCTCAATGTCACTATTAGGGGATAAATGCTAATTGATTTATCACAGGTTCTTTCTACTGGCACACAGCTGCTCTCTCAAGATCTATTCTGCAAAGACCTCACTGCAAGTTCGCGAGTTCAGCTTGGACAGCAAACCCTCCGAAGTAATCGTGTGCTTCAAGTTGGACCCACTAGATTCAAGCAAAGTATATATAGGTACTTCTGCTTCTACAATTTACTTTGTGGATTGGACAACCGGAAAGCTCGTTAAATCGTGGCAATTGGGCAACATCCGTACCATTCAGCGCCTCGCCATTTGTGTGGGTGAAATGACTCGGAGGGAAGATGATGAGACGCATGGAATTCTTTATGTTGGTGGCTCTGGGTCTAATAGTCCGTCTACTATAATCCAGCGGGTTAAGTTGTCGCTGTCGGTAACGCCAATCGAGGATGGGGTCTATGTAGTCCCAAAACCTTCCCCGATAGAATGTATGCAAGTTCTTGATCAGGGAAATATTGTTACTGCGATAGCGGGTAACACCTTGATAATAGGAAATAAGAGCACTGAGGAGGATTCATCCGATAAGAAACCTTGGGGAGTTTTTCGCCATTATCCGATGTCATTCCACCTGGCCTGTATGGATGCCTACCTCCCCGGTGAGCCTGATATCATAAACCATAAGGGAGGGGGGTCCAACCGGGGGAGCGGGCGTGGGAAAAATCAATTGGGGGATGTCGTAGTTGGCGATAATCACGGCGCCTTGCATTTGTTTCACAATGTACTGAGGATGGAAGGGATATCAAAGGGATCACCAGTAATCAGTAAAATGCACTGGCATAGGTCTCGAGTTCAGGCCGTCAAATGGGCCCTAGATGGTAACGTCTTGCTATTCATTTAACATTGATTCAACCTACTGACTTATTGGTAGGAAAATATGTAATCTCTGGTGGTTCGGAAACTGTCTTGGTCATCTGGCAGCTGGAAACAGGCTTCAAGCAATTCCTGCCGCATTTGGGAGCAACAATCCAAAACATTGCAATTTCTCCCAGAGGTTCCTCTTACGGCGTCGGCTTCACCAACAATTCCGTCATGGTGCTCTCAACAACAGAGTTCAAGCCTACATCAAGTGTCACCGGTATTCAGTCTCGAGTATTCCATCTTGAGAAAGGCATCGAATACCCGAGGTTCACCTGTGTTATGCATCCAACATTGCCGAATCGTCTACTGCTGGCATCCCCCTCTTCACAGACCGATCTCTATTCTTCCGCATCCTCTCTTCAAACATTCGATATCTCCTCCACTAGGCAAATATATAGACAGACTTTGACTAGGAGCAATATCACAAGTGTCAACCAGGGCCCTGATGAGTATAAAATTAAGGAGCCAAATCTACCGCACCTGGCTATCACCAAGGATGGCATATGGCTGGCTTCGATCGACGAATGGAAGCCTCCAAAGAAAAAGGCATTCTATTCTAATGAGGATGGTCGTTCCTCGCAGGAGGATGACAGTGATCAGAGTGAAGTGTCTCTGAAGTTTTGGAAATGGGGCGAGAAATCTCTATCATGGGAATTGGCCACTATCGTCAAGTCTCCTCATCCTTCATCCGGTAGCCCAGGGCCTGAGGAAGTCCTAGATCTAGTTGCTGCGCCGAAAGGCCACCTGTTCGCAACACTAGCTAGCGACGGAAGTATCCGCCTCTGGAAGCCAAAAGTGCGGGCAAGGGACGGCTCCAGACTGCGAAGGGAGGATAGCGAAATAACTGTCTGGTCCTGCCGAAAGGTCATTAAATTCTCCAAAGGCAAAAGAGGGCAACAAATCCTGGCACAAAACCTCCTCAGCGGTATGAGCCCACAGAAGGCCTGGTGGGGGAGCGCCGCCTTCTCAGAAGACAGCTCAGTAATTGCCGCGGCAGTCCCCAATTCCCTCGGCGGCGACTCAGCAATCTACCTTGCGGACTCGTCGTCGGGTACGATAGCGCACTTCCTTATCGGCCTGCAGGTGGGTGAAACCGCAGATATCGCGATCTTGGAGCGCTACCTCGTCATACTCGGAACATCGAAGCTGCTCGTGTGGAACATGGTCAATGGGACCGTGCAATGGGAATTCAATCTCAGGACCTTATTACCCGTCGACAACCCGGTCACCCATCTCGCGGTGGACTACGTCAGTCAAACCTTCGCCATCACAATCTCTCAGCGCAACGCCCCATGCCCCAAAATATTCGTCTTTGAAGCGCCCCATCCGACGCCAGTTCACGTCCAGCGCTTCGAATGCGGGTACCAGATCATGGCGCTCATAGGAACAGATACGGGGAAGGGCTATGTTGCGCTGGATAACCAAGCCAGGGTCCGTTGCCTATCCCCCATCCTCGCCGGACCGGTGCAGCGCATCCCAGCCGAGGGCAGAGAGGAGGAACAAGGAGCACTAGCGGCCGCAGGAGAAGATGAGCCCACAATCGGTACCCTTTCAGGCGCATACTTATCCACCACCGCCCCTGCCATGAGCGTGGAAGACCGCATGGACTCAGACTACTCCAAAGATGACGGCGTCGTCGATCACGTTGTTTCTCGCGAAGCTCTAGAGAATATTCTAGACTCTACCCCTTCGCACGCCATCGGTTCGCTAGAGCATAAATTTGACCAGGTCCTTCAGCTCTTTGCGAAGGCGCCGCTGCTGAATGATGATGGTGATGACGATGCTGATTGTGAGGGGATGGAGGAGGAGGGTGGGCCCCAGAACGGGAGTGGGGATGAAGAGGATGATAATGGGGAGGATGCGATGGATGTATAGTATTAGTGATTCGGTATTTTTTCCGCTCGGTTTCGCTGTAAGATACTTAGGCCCGGTATCTCGTTTGTATTTGCTAGTTGAGAGTATAAACGATAATGCAGTCTAAAAGTTTCCCTCTCTGGGGGAGGAAGAGATTTTTCACACGGTTTTATTTTGAGGGAAGTTTAAGCTAGACTAGAATGGATGTTGGTACATTGGGTTACCTGTATCGTTATTGGTGAATTCTCCACAAGTCAAATCTTGCCTATCATTGATTCGGCCTGAGTCACTTGGCACTTGACGAGTGAGAAATTGTGATGTCACTAGCGACTCGATACTCGTGTCTCCGCGCCAAGGATAGGCACCTCTTTTGGAATAGCGACCACCAGCCCATAAAAAGTATAGTTTTCGACCTGTTTGAAAAAGTGAGGAAAGTGCTAGTAGCCGGTAAGGTCATATATCAAAATGACCTCACGATTGACCACAGGATTGGGTATTTTGTGAACTCCGGTGGGTCAGTATTGATTTTTCTTAGGAAGTGGGAGCGTATGCCCCAAGAACTTATTGATCGTTTCTGTATGAACTTTCATGTAAATTTATTACAAGTACGAGCATGTGGAGGAGATAATAGGTTTAATGGTTAACGGTAAGCTCTGGGATCAGAAGATATTGAGCTCACTCATTCGCTCTTGTAACAGGTTCGGGGTTTAGCCGTCATCATGCTCATCGAGAAAAGCGGCCTCAACGCTCTCCTCCATATGGGTCCGGAGTGGCTATTCTAAAGGGGTGCCCATTCTTGGCGTGGAGACACGAGTACTGGAATAGCCACTCGGGGCCCATATGGAGGATAGTGTAGAGGCTGCTTTTCTCAAGAAGTATGATGGCGGGTAACCTGCAGGTTGAACTTGTTGCAAGAGTCGATGAGGGAGCTTAATATCTTCTGATCCCAGCCCTTGACTGTTAACCATTAAACCTATTATCTCCTCCACATTTCATATCCTCTTTTTTAATTAAATAATATTATGGTTGTCCTTACAGGAATCCGCGTGTAGGTCATGCATATGGTTTCTGGTAGAATATTCACTACTGCTCCAATTGCTAAAAACGACATCTGATTGTACTTATACAGAGCGATAATGGCTCTCCTTGTAGCATAGGAAAGGCTTCTCCCTTTTGTCATTCTGGGTTTTAAATTAATTTAACTTATTAGGTTCTAGTATTCTCACAATGCTGAAGACTTACTTGCTTGGAAAAAGTGATAACCGGCTGGTAAGAGTTCACAAATCGCCAATCCTGTGGTCAATCCCCAGGTCACCAGCTAGTGGAACCTTTCCGCCCAATCATTCAAACAGCTCGACCACTATACCTTTTATGGGCTGGTGGTCACTATTCCAAAAGAGGTGCCCATTCTTGGCGCGGAGACACGAGTACATCAGCTCGGACGCGCTTCAGTTGCTCACCGGAAGAAATTTAATTAACGGCGGATAGTTTTATCCCAACCTATCTCACAAATATCTGATATAATACAAGCGCTCCCTACTGCTACCACTACCCCCCTCGCCTCATAAGATTAACCTCAATCTTCGAGCATATGGGCGTAGTCCTCAGCGCTTGCGAACGTCGGCAAGTGCTTCAACTTGCGTTTCTTCTTCTTACTTTCCCCTTCCACCGCAGAATCCTCCCCTTCGTCCTTCCCCATCGCAGTTTCCAACTCTGCTTCAAACGCCTTTTGGAGGTTCTTCGGTGCTTCCCTCTCGTCGTCTTCGTCGTCTTCACTCTCCCAGACATCATCCTCTTCTGCGATATCTTGCATCTCCTCATCGCTATCATCTGAGATATCAGACAACCCCGCAATGTCGTCCTCGTCGTCAAAGCTCACATCCCCCTCTTCGATATCCGGCCGACTATGAACCATGGCCTTCCAAATTTCACTCTCGGCTTCGGAAGCCTCCTCGTTGTCTTCATCCTCTTCACCCTTCCTAGCCTTCTTCGCTTTCTTCTTCTCGCCAGCAGTCTTTTTCGGCGCAATCTGGTTGAAGTATTTGTGGAAAAATACCTCGTCGACATCCACGTCCTCGATTTTGCGCTTCCAAAAGGCTTCCGAGTTGACCGGGGTTTGGGCTTTGCTGACGCCCCGGGTGGAGAGGATTACACCTCTTGTGTCGCTGCCGCCAAGAGGTTGCATGATTGAGGAGCCGCGGCTCTGGACGGGGGCTGCTTTTGCGTTCCTGTAAATGAAGCGGTCGAGGAAGTGTGTTAGGGTGTGCATTCCTAAGTCGGGTTTGCTAGGCATGGGTTTGTGCTCTAGGAAGCTGGTGGCGAAGAGGGCCGCTGAGGGATGGTAGCAGCGGAGGAGAGGTATCTGCGGCTTCAGTTAGTAATGACCTATGGTTTTGATGCACGGAAGGATAGTCTTGCCAGTTCCCAGAGACAAGTCCTGTCAGCATTTGTAAACAATGGGTCTCTTCTCCTTCCATCGTATTCCACTCGTTTTGCGGAAGATTCTTTTGTGGTGCCTTCTGCTCGCTCTTCTCCTTCCTCAGGAACATCCTTGAAAACCTCTTCTTCATCATCCTCTAGCTGCTCGGGCTCTTCCAGCAGAGAGCGGCCGGAAGGTACACTATCGCATAGCTCGTTAAGTAGATACAGAACGCCACAGATGAAAGGAGGTTGGTGGAATGTTGCAGCAATCTGAACTAATCGCTTCACGAACGCCTTAGTACGCTTTGCCTGGGTATCCGCTTTGAGTGCTCTGAATAGTAGATTCAAATACATGGCTTGTTTTGAAGAATTCACAAGCCGCTGATCCAAAAGCGATTCATATAGTGTTCTATAGAACCTATCCGAAACAGCCTTGATAGTGTTAGCGTAAGATAACCTTAGGGAGTCGGAGGGTTCTACCTGTTTGCTATTTGAAACCTGGAAAATCAGCATCATAGCCTGAATGCTAGTATTGAAGTTGCCGGAATGCGTGATCTTGAACAGCGTATCTATGTGTTTCTCGAGCACATCGTCGTCCACTTGTGAAAATGGGAACGCACGGTTTACACCAGTCAGGACTGCCGACAGCAGTTTTGCGATCAGATCGGATTGGGATTGCTTGTTCTTCTCCTCTGCCTCCGCGCGTGCCTTGGCTTTGCGGTTCATCTTGTCACCCTTTCGGGGTGGCTTGAGAGCGCTGTTGAACTTTATGTGCTTTGCGCCCTCTAGAGAAGCGGTTGTAGATTCGCCTTGGAGGAGAGATGTGAATGTAGCAAAGTATACTCCAAGAAGCTTGTTCGCAGCTTCGTGCTTGTCTCTGGTCGACAAAATTGTTTGATTAAGGGTGATTATGGCGTAATATTTGGCATTAAGCCCGTTTCCGGGACGGAATAGAACCTCCGATTCAATAGCGCTAATAATAATGGTTTTCATAGCAGGGTGGGTCGTCTGTAATTGGAGCAACAAATAAGAGACTTTGGAGGCGACTTTTTTGTCGGTATCACCCTATTCCGCGAGATTAGCCAATGGATTTCCGGTGTGAGGTTTGGGTTAACTTACCAATTTATTAACCAACAGTCTAAGTAGATTGGCTTCTTGCTCAGGCTTGGAACTCAAAAGTGAGTAAATGAATCCGGTCGCATTTATCCTCGGGAACACCAATGGATCCGTGCAAAGTCCCTCGAGGGTTGTCAAAACTTCGAAGTAAAAGTTCTTGAGCCAATCCTCGTAAGCCCAGATGATCAGATGCTCTGCAGTTGTCTCCATAGCCCCTATCTCGGGCTGCTTTGAAAAGAATCTTAATTTCCTATCCTCGGGCAAAACCGACCCAAGACCAAATAAATCCTTAATCGCTGCCATTGAAGATACTGCCTGACTACGAGACTTTTTGCGTGCTAAACCCAGAAGAGTCTCGAGCGACTTCATGGTGTGAAGAGGGGATTCTTGACATATCAAAGTTAGTGCAGATATCTTATCTGAGAGTGTCCCGGATGCCATAATTGTACTCAAGAACTGGCGGTCGGAGGATTTGGTGAGATGAGTCGCTGAGTAAATGGCATTCTCGGTCTGGAGAAGTGACTTCGAGTGATCATGAAGGGATTTAATAGTCGCCGCTGATGGTGTCACCTCTGGGGAAGCTAGAGGGGGCAGTTTGCAGGCATGCCAGTCAGGGCGAGGCGCCACTTTCTAGAGGCGAAAAATTAGCACAAGGGACTAGAAAATATGAGTTCTGTAATTCGGGGAAATATCAACTTGCCAATTTACTACCCTTTAACTTTGGATCCAGCTTAGCCTGTAAGGGTTTAATAGTAGGAGCAAGTGAGTTTAGTTCCTCTTCTGCGTCATCCATGCCTCCGGCTTCATTCTCGTCCTCAGTTTCTGCATCTTCATCCCCTTCGCCACTATCTTCGTCTACCCATTCCTCATCTTCGTTCTCGCACCCATCTTCCACAGTTGAAAACTTCCCAGCTTCTAACCCAATTTCTTTAAGAAAGCCCCGCAGCTCCTTTTGCAGCCCCTTACCAGTTTTGCCGGACTCCGCAAAGATAATTTCATCCTCATCCTCATCCTCATCAGAGTCTATCCCCTCAACGAGATCAAGGTCTTCCTGAGTACCGCCGAGCTCAACTATTTCTTTCAACAAGCGCTCTTTGTCAATTCCTCCCTCCCCCCCCGGTTTCCTAGGAAGGCCATCCTTGGTTTTATTTGCCGGCTGAGGAGGCTTTGGATTGGGTTCTCCGGTGTACGCCGGTTTAGGGACGTCTGCGCCACGAGCTCGCTTCTTTCCTCTAGGGACATCAGGAATCTCCGCCGGCTTCGCTTTCGGTTGTTTGGTCTTTTTAGATTGTTTATGGGGCTTCTTTTCGTACACCTTTGGGTTCCCATTTGTAGGCTCGTTGGCGCCCTCTTCTTTCTGATTCCTCTTTCCTCCATTCGTAGCCCCCCGCTGTTTCCCGGAATTCTTATTGTCTTCCTTCTTGGACCTTTCTGCATCATCGAATCCTGATTGTATGCGTTCCGCGAGTTTGCTCAATGCATCCGCTGAAAACGTAGGTATCTCTGATGTTGCTGGAGGTGCGGCCAGCCCTCCCGCTTTTGATTTCGATGAGTGTTTCTTAGCCATCGTTACCATATAATCTAGCAAAAGTCAGATTGACGCTACTGAGGATTTTCTTGAACCTGTCCAACCACCGTGGTCTATATCGAATTCGCCTTCTTCGCGCCCTCCTGCTGGCTGGGTTGCCTTGTTTCGCTTTAGCTCCAGTCCGACTTTTGCCAGATTATACGGTATTTGAGGGAAGAATGGCGGGGAAATAAAGTTTTTGCCTCTCTCTGGGCAGGTTGGGGCGCGTATGCGATAGGATCCGCAATTGTTGTCTTAGTATTCCGGAGCATTTCCGTGACTTCATTTTTTTCTATCAAGTGAGGTGCGTGTGGGTTAGGGTTTCTTTATTTCGAACTTGCGCTTGTCGTGTCTGTGGCGTCTGTTGCATCCCCCGCAGCGGACCACCGGGGTGGGCCACAGTCAAAACACAGGACGACCAGACGCGGTCTTTTTCACCCACTAAAAAAATCGCACACTCGTAGATATAATAGCTTGGCGTGCAGAATGTTCTGCAAAAAGCATCCTCCCATGTTTCTTTAGTTAGACAAGCTCAACTACACCTCTTCAGCATCATCTTCTATCTAAATTGGGTTTAGCTTCACCCCCTTTCGTTCTTTTCTTGTCTGCTACGTTACACCGCATTGAATCAAAATACCTTCTTTCTTTCAGTTTATCAAGCCAGTCACAGAGCTATCTTTCTGACCCAAAGCACCGCTCAGTCGACACGCCATCCACGGTGGGGAGGAAGCGAACCCCTCCCACACTGGTCTGGGCTCGGGCATAGTTGGTAGGGTGTTTTCCGGTGTTGCGCGAGTCTTGTACCCCCAGAATTTCCTATTTGGAAGATACCTTGGCGTGCAGGAATTCTGCATATCTACTCGAGTATATCTGCATAGCAGTCTTTTCCATTGGGTTTGGCCTGGCCGCCGGGTAAGGCAGAAAAGAAACACTTCGGCACCGGTAGCGAGTTGCCGCATGATGCCCCTTTGGATCTGAATGGTCTAATGTTATTGGTATCAACATTATTGTCGAAGCAATGCCTCCAAGGTCTATCCAAACTAGCTTATCCCGGATTTGCCGGCCATGTCCTTACAGAATCGTAACCAATCCCTCCTCATTAACCCGATCTCTGGTGGTGAGTTGCAAAATCGTCCTCCGGAAAAAAAAGTATGTTGACATTCAATCAAAGATTGACCATAGGAACCGGATATCAAACTTCTTCGTTCCCACGGGAGGAATTACCTATAAAAAAGACAGCCAAAGTATTAACCATTCATTGCGACTGCGTTTCTAACAAACAATTTTTGTCTGACAGTAATTAGTGGACGTTCATTCTACCTTAATTCGGGCAGGATATATCCGCCAGGTTAGTTCTGAACCCAGGGCCCACATCTTGTTCCCCTAATCGCGGATCAACTGTGCTAATACGTATTCACATAGCCTTATTCTGGGCTTTTTCATTATCTACCTCTCGGCCAGAAGGTTCACGAAAAGGTGGAGCGACTGATCGATAAGCACATGCGGACCATTGGTTAGCTTAACAAGATGTTAAGATCGTCTAGCATATAGCTGCCCGCTAATATCTAAATAGGTGCCTCAAAACTTGCCCTTTCTACCATCTCTTCCGAGGAGTTATGGCAAAGTTCTGGCAGATTGGAGAATAGCCTCAGTGAGGTACGAATGTCGAAAGGCGAGAGACTGGATTATATTGTCCCTAACACATTTTAGTTATTTAGATTCGAAGATCGTAAAGAGTCTAAATACTTGCTTTCTCCTACTCATGAGGAAGAAATTACCACTTTGGTTTCGTCCCTAGTGAAATCGCACAAGCAACTGCCACTGAGGCTTTATCAAATAAGTACGGTGTTCCTGCCTCGCCTATGGTATGTTGATCTAACTCGAGGGAGGGCAGCTCGGAAGTACCGAGATGAGAGACGCCCCCGACTTGGTCTCATGAGGGGAAGAGAGTTTACTATGAAGGATCTTTACACTTTTGATGTCACAGAAGACGCCGCTCTCAAAACCTATCGAGAGGTGCAGAGCGCCTATAAGGCGCTATTCGAGGAGATTGGTCTTCCTTATATACACGTGAGATCTGTGCTAATTTCCTCCTCCTCAGGCCACTTTCTAACAAATGAGAAAGGCAGAAGCCGACTCCGGAAGCATGGGGGGTTCGCTATCTCATGAGTACCATTTCCCCTCTGCCTTGGGGGAGGATACTGTTATCTCGTGCCCGAATTGCGGCTACTGTGCCAACGAAGAAACTGCTCAAATAGCTCCCCCAAAGCCAATATCAGATCTCCCGGCTTCAAGAATCGCCACATTTCATGGAATCACCAAGAACCGCAAGACATTACTTAACATCCATTACCCCCGATATACGAAGGCTACTAGTGACGGCGTATTGAATGAGGTCCATGCTGGCAAAGTCAAGAACATCATTAGCGATTTTGACCCCAGCGTTATGAACGCATTGGATCTATGGTTTGACGCTTTCGTCGGCTACGCACATCTGGCGGAGGAAGTATCCTATTCCCGCGTTGTCAATATTTTTGATGCACGCATTCCATCCTCGCTCTACCAGGAAATTCCCCCAAATCGTTTCAGTAAAATGATTGAGAAGAAATCCATGGAAGATTTCTCAATCCCAACCACTTCGATAACTCCTAGTAATCCCGAATTTAGCTCCTCACTCAATATGTTAAAAATTCGAGACGGGGATGGATGTCCTAAGTGCGGAGAAGGAGAGCTCAAAACTACAGGGGCTATAGAGCTGGGCCATACTTTCCACCTTGGAACACGATATACAGTCCCCCTACGAGCAGACGTTCTTAATGAGGTCGGTGAATGGAAGCCAATGGTAATGGGATGCCACGGCATTGGGGTATCGAGAATGATCCCAGCCATCGCTGAAGGCTACAGTGATCATAACGGGCTTTGTTGGCCCCGGGTCGTCGCCCCGTACGATGTTGTTTTGGTTTATGGATCCATAAAGAAAAACGCAGCGGTGCCGCCGAAAGAAGATATAGAAGCCGTATATGATGTTCTGGTTTCTCGGGGCTTGGGTAGGACTGATGTGGACGTCATCCTAGATGACCGGGACAAAGATATTATTTGGAAGCTTAAAGATGCTGTTCTTGTTGGATACCCAATCATGTGCATCATGGGAAAATCATGGGTAAATTCCAAAAAGGTTGAGATTGAAGTTAGAAAGACGAAGGCCAGGTTGGAGGTCGAACTTGGCGATTTGAGGACAGTTATTGAAGGTCTTCTTAAAGAGCTGTAGATATCTGTCTTGCAAAATTTGGAGGTTTGTGCTTGAGATTTATTGCATACAACTAATCTGGCACTTGATTTTTTCCGTTCTTAAAGTTAACTCAATCTGGTCTGGCAGAAGTGAGGGTCCCTTCATGAACAAACGTCCACTATTCATTAGTCTTGAGGCTCTTGGCTTACTCTCGCTACTGTACTCGGGCGCAAATTAAATACTCGAGTATGATACTCGTACAACGGCCGCCTCAACGACCTTGCCTCAAAGACCATGCATCAGCGGTGATACCTCAGCAATAATTGACTACCATAAGTAAATAGTACCATAATCCCCTTTTAGAAAAATAATAGAAACCCCATGCCAAGAGAGCCCAGTTAAAGAAAGTATTTGGGAAATTATGCACGAAACAGATCGTGGTAGGAATTATGGTGAGGCAGGTAAAGTACGGGGGCAAAAAGATTCGTCCGATACTGGTTTTAGGGCCAAATTTGACATTTTCAAACCGACAATTCCCAACACTGTGTTCATGGAAACACTTCAAATCGATCCTCCAGCTAGAGAATCACAATCTATTCAAACCTCTAGAAGTAGAAGTACAAGGAATCAAAGCTGCTTCCATTGTTCACGATTGCATCAGCCTGTGTGAAAGTGACCTAGATTTTTGTATGGGGCTGCATACAAAAAGGTACATGACAACCAATGCGTTTCTACTTAAACAACCACTTCTCCATCCCTTTGTGATATTTAAGAGTTTTGTAACCCTCATTATATTATCTATGGGTTTTCTGGTGCACAGCCAAAATTTTGTGGATTCTCATAAAGATTGTGGCCTGGGGGAGGGTGGCGAAGTCGGCTACTTTTGGTGTAAAATGGGCATCGGACGAATCTTTTTGCCCTAGTACTGTAGTTGAGAAGGCAGGTGGTTGAGGAATAACCGCTGTCACACACCATGTACGATACGTATCCAGATTCTACCAAAGCCAGCACCCACCCAGAACCGCCGCCCTCCCGTCGCCACCAACCACGGGAACAAGAAATACCCACATTATGAAATACACAAACTTCAACTTCCTCCCCCTTCGCCTTCTTCTCCTTGATGAACCTCGCCGTAAGACTCCTACACTTGGCATCAACCACATTGCCATTCCTCTCACACTCGGATGCAGGCAAAGATTCTTCCGACTTGTCAACCCCAACCCGCGAAACCCCTCCACATACCCAAGCTCTTTGCTCCGGTATGCCATGAGCGCTTTCAATTCTGCCAGCGCCTTCTCGATCTCGGACACGGTACGGGAGCAGTAAATCAACTTCCTGGGTTCGGGGAACGATTACTGGTAGGCTACGATTAGGGAGAGTAGGGAAACAGTTTTGCCGGTTCCTGAAGGCATCTCGAGGACGCAGTGGCCACCAGCATCTAGGTTCCTACAAAGATTATTAGTACTTCTGCACATTGTAGAAGCTAGAGGAGGGAGGAGCAAGTACTCTTTAGATCTGCCATGTAGCTTCATCAGGAGCAAAGTCGGTCCGAAGATCCGAATAAACATACGCATATTGCTCTAGCCAGCAGCCAACGTTGGCAATCGCTCCCTCACAAGTTCGACAGAAGAGCCGCCGCTCACTAGGATAAATCCTTGGGTAAGGGAAGAGTACTTCGAGCTCACTAAATAGCTTGACATTAATTCTCGCTTTCTCCAATTCGGAGTTATAGAATAACATACCGTAGAAACTTGAATAATTGAACCGTGTGCTGTGTCGTTGGACTTTCCTCTCTCAGTAAGGTCAAGAAATTTTTGTTTTTTTTTCTGTCTCGGAAGGGGGAAAGGGGCTGTGTTTTTGCTGTGTTTTTTTCCCCCGTTCTAGAGAAGGAAATTCTGGACTTCATAGCACACGGTTCAATTATTCAAGTTTTTACGGTACTCAATCTTGAACCTCATAGCGAGCTATAGTGGGGCGGCACGGTGGAGGGGTCGGGGCGGGGCGTTCTTCCTTTAGAATATTTGAGCCTCCGAGGGTGGTTTGGGTGGGAGACGCGTTTGAAGGGTTTCGCGAACATTGCTAAGATTACATTAGCCGGTCCCTTTTAAGAAGCCATTTCTTTCACGAAACCTACAACCCTCGTTTCCATCACTCATCACCGACATCTGTTGGAAATCCTTCATCACCGCCCTTTCAAAGCACCTTCATCAGCTCCCCTCCCCTCATGGAGCAGAGACCCCCCTCATAGTACATCAAGTAGGTCAGGTACATATTCCCCACTCTACAAGACTAATGAATCAATAGAATGATATTCAAGTCCAAACTTCTTGCCTCTATGAAGACAAAAAGTGAAAACTTTACTAGTAAGCCAAAGGGAAAAAGAGGGAACTTTACTGGTAAGTTCCTGTTCCAAATACACTTGTACAAGAGTCAGGCATTTAGTTTTGAATACAACATCAAAGTGGCTTACTGTTAAAATTTTCTCAAAGACTAATGAGCTCACAAAGTGGGATGTTCAATTACAATATACTTGGCTCTAGTATCATGCATCTAGAAATTAAGTATTACGCAAGCTAATCCAGCCCTGTGCCTCCCAGATCAGGCAAAAACAAATTAGCAAGCTTTGCTCAGCTGATTGGTAACTTTATTTATTGACGTAATTCATTCACTATACTATCGGATAACTGTATAAAAAGAAATGACATATCTCAAAAAGGAACTAAAGACTTTTGACCTTGTTATTCATGCTAGATTCATGAATATGAAGGACTAGCTTATTGAAGTTAAGACTCAAGTTTCTAACATTATGCGGTACCATCCAATGCGTAACCAATCAGATATCAGCCATGGACTATAAATTTAATTATATTCAAGTTTTCTTCCTTGAGTCTAGGATGAAGATCATAAAAGGCATAACTGGGAATAGGCCAGAGTGTGCCAGTGAGTAGTTGAAAACCTTTATCAAAGATACAGAAGAGGTCATTCATTACATCAAGAGTAGTGACAATAAGGATTCTGCTTTAAATAAAAAGTATATTATAAAGTGTGGCTTTGGGTATATATATCTGATCTGGTTTGACTATGATGGACATAGTTTAAGGTATACAATAGACAGGAAGGTTCCTAAGTGAGGACGGTCACTTAGTATGAAGATTTAGAGGTAACTATATCAAAGTTCTCAGATCAGGGCAGATCAAATCATGAGAGATTAGGTTCAGGATACGGGTATTCTTAGCATGAGTATTGGTTCTCAGAATAGAGGATGTGATATTTGAAGGTATAGGAGTTGTGAAAGACATAACAGATAATGTTAAGAACCAAGCAAATGGAAGGTTTTTTATTTTTTATTTTTATTTTTATTTTTAATATCATGTATTCATTGTTAAGTACAAGAAACAGCATGGAGCGCTAGCTATGGCCGAAACAAAACTATGAAAACAATCCAACGCACCACTTAACCTCGTCATGGGACAAACAAATACCCTCTACCCGTAGGCAAGCAATCAAACATGAAGACCGAAACCGTACTCCCAAGACCCTGTGGTATGGGCCTAACCGCACACCAGCCACCAGCCTAAACTAATGGGGAGGAAAGCATAGGAAAGCCAAACACGAAGAAAACCAACATAAAGATGTACAGGAGCAAAGAAACCCTTCAACAGGCTCCCCTAAACAAAAGAAAAGAATCTTACGGCCCGGGGCCGACGGAGCGGAAAGGAGTAAAACTACGGTTGGCGGGTGCCCTAACAAAATCGTACTGAACCCCAAACCCAAAGGGCTACAGGGGCGAGCGGGTCGGGGACGGACTGTCCCCAGTAATCGGCGAGCGACAGACTTTAGGAACATCCAAGGAGGTAGTGCTATACCATGGAATACCGTAACCATCACGGGGTGCGACCGTAGAGTAAATCGCGGGAGAAGGAGAAGGACGAGGGGAGTGACCCAGCGAGGAGAGCCACTCAGCAGTGGAGGTGCCATCTATCATGAGGGGCAGTAGGGTGCCAGCCGAGGGGGCAGATAAGGTGCCAGCTAAAGAAGGATGTAGCAGTAGGGTGCCAGCGGATCCGACCTGTGGGAAGCGGGAGGAGGAAGGCTCGCCAAACAACTGAGAAGTACGAACACGGAGGACGAAGACCGGGTCACAGTTTTTCGAATGCCGACCGTACCGATCCTGCAACTCAGGAGGGAGTGCAATACCAGAGAGCAGGGCCACCAGGGCAACTACTTCACCGATAGTCCGAAACTAGCAACCGTGCATTGGCGGAGAAAGGAGGGTAGCCGACTGTGCAAATCGCTAGATGAAGCGCATCGCGAAGTGCGGGGTAAAGGGTAGGAACATCAACGTGAGCGTGCTCAACGAAGACGAACGGAACTAGAAAGGAATCCATAACCCCCGGGAGGGGAGGCCAAAGGCCACAGAAAGAGTAAAGAGATGAAGGCGTGATAACCCTTTGAGCATTTGCCACAGGTGGGGGAGATCAGAGGCGGAGGACACTCTGACGATGATTTCCCATGGTGTTGAGATTTCAATCGCTGGAGGTGGAGCGGACGAGAAAGATGAAGCAAATAGAAGGTTTTTATTTTTATTTTTATTTTTATTTATATTATATATTCGTTGTTAAGGTACAAGAAATCGCATGGAGGGCTAGCTATGGCGAAAACAAAACCCAAAATCCAAAACGAACTAACAAAGGAAATATCCTGCACCAAAACACTTCAACTGGGGTCCGTACCGGTCCCAGGCCCACATACGGGCGCGAAATTAAACCAAGTAAGCCAAAGGAAACTCTCCCCTGAACCAGCGGATAGCATGAAAACAAAAATTTAAACCTAGCTCTCCTGAGACGACAGGAAGTAACCAAAAGAGACTACATTAGAAGATCGGGAAGAAATGGAACCAATGGAGGAAGACGTGCGGGAAAACATGCCCGGGGGAAGGGCCGTAGCGGTAGACTTGATGAAGCGGGCGAGTGCGTCCAAGAAGGCAGCTGAAGGCCAGACGGGGGCGTCGGGGCCTATGTCAAGGACCCCCTGAAGGTGGTGGGTCCTGGCGGACTCCTTGGCCGAGCAGCGGAGGATAGCTTGCTCGAACGTCTCTGGGGCACTGAAGCAACTAGGACAGGTGGTGGGGGCGTCGCTGTCCCAAGAGGGGTGGGCGCGGAGGTAGCTCTTCCCAGATCTCATCTGGTGGAGGCGGCCCGCAGTGAACTTGTCTAGGCCCATGAACGGGTGGGGCTTTAGCGAGGGTTGGAATGGGTACCTGGCCGGGTCCGGTGCAGCCTTGTCCCACTCTTCCATGAGGAGGTTCTTGCATTTAAGCTTAAGTTGCGGGTAGGAGCGGCCTAGGGGGGGCTCAGGATAGAAGTCACTGAGCAAGTGTTGGGAGATAACTGGGAGGGCATCAAGCCCATCGGGGCCCAGGAGGAACACCATTGAGTGGGGGAGGGCGTTGAGGGGGAGGTGGGCCCTGTTCTTCGAGGGTGGTCTAGGCTGGATCCACGGGAGGGGCAGACGACTGCCCCCGTTCTTCGCGCTTAGGGCTCTGAGGTCTGGTGAGTGGCGGTGAAGGGAAGGAGTTTGCACCGAGGGGGGAAGTCTCGCGGCTGCGGGGTTGATCTCCGGACGGGAGCAAAGTACCCTAAGGTCAGCCAGTCGGCGTTTATACCTGAGGAGAAGTTCGAGCGGTGGAAGGCAGGCCTCAATGGCCAGGATGTCGGTGGGGGTGCTCATGAAGCAATTGGTCGTCCATCTCTGGACCTTGTGCCAGAACGCGGAGAGTTTCCTGGTCATGTGGACCGGCACCAAATAGAAGGTAGAAGTTACCTTATATAACAAGAAAACTCACCATAGCCTTGCTAAGGGACTCATACTCATGTATGAGTTGCATATCAACAAAGAAAATAATAAAATTGGTTTTAAACTTTACAAAAGAAATCCCTGCATCAGCAAAAAAAAAGTCATCTTGCGCCCCATCTCTCCCCGCTCACCCTGTGCGCCGGACATTCCAGGCACTTATAACGTAAACTCGAGTTCTGGGTGTGTCCGCCCGGGTTTATTCCGTCCACAAGTGAAATGGCCACCTCCAATGCGGCCGGACACCACAGGCGGCATCTGGATGCATTGGAGGCGGCCCTTTTGCGTCCAGACAGCGCAGACCCCCCCCCCCCCAGAAACCCTCCCTCCAACGCCCAGCCTCTTCCTCCCTTCATGCCTAAAGTCCACATTCCCATGCTGCTGTTCTGCGGACACCTTTCAACCGCAAGCTCTCACATCCCGGCCCCCCCCCCAGACACGCCGGCCCGCCAGATTTCCTCCCATGATACCCTTTCTCCTTTAACTTCGTCACTAGCCTCTCTCTGAATCTGTTTCTCACCCTGAACCCGTCCAACATCACCTCTGTTTCTCCCGCACGGCCGGATTGACTCAGTCTTCTCGCATATCCGGCAGAGGCTTTCCAGTCTTCATTTTTTCACCCTATTTCCTCCCAACGCCCGCAGCCCTTGCTCCTCCCTCTGATCCCAGCGTGTATTCTCCCATATCCGGCGGACGTTCCCCACCCCCTTGCCCTTTCGCTAGGCTCTTTTCTCAGCTCTCCACATCCTATCTTGTTCGCCCCGCTCTTCTCGCAGTCCACCCCCGGACTCTTGCTGTCCGCTTGCGGGCTCCCACTGTCTTCCCTGGCTTCTAACAGTCCTCCAGACACATTCCCGTGCCTCTTCACCCACAACAGCGTGCTAGACTACTTAACCAAGCCTGCCCAGTTTATAACCATCTCCCGACATATTCCCATGCCTACCGAACCTACAATTGCCCGCTAGATGACTTACTCATGCTTGCACAGCTTATAACTATCTGCCCAGTTCGTTCTCATTCCTTTCCTGCACACCGGCCTGGCCCGTACACTACTATTGTTTGATCATTCCTGACCCTTTTAGCACGGGTAATCCAACTTGATTTTATTACATATATATACACGATCACCGAGTGGTGATAAAACCATTCTCCCCATTCTCCCGATCGGTTTCTTCAACCTGCGATTCCGTGGCCCTAGGTTCTCGGAACTGCGCTGCACCAACCAGTGCTCCTGGATTCGCCCCATGTTCTCGCTGTGGCTCGCGCTGACTGTGTCTTCCTGAATCCGTGTGGCTGCCAGCCGTCTCTAATGCATCGAGGTCCGTATCACTGCCAAACTCCCACCTCAATGCGTCCTCATCATTGTCATATCCCACCGTCCTCTCGACCCGCTTTCCCCGCTCCTTCGCGATTTTAGCTTCCAATGTCATCCTTATCTGCCGGATTATTCGACTTTACCAAACTCTTCCTGTTTTGCCCCACGATCGTGTCTGATGTTCAAGCAGGGCTATCCATCCATTAGCTGACCTTTTACACCATTCGAGTACAGGCGGTTTTCAAAAGTATCCGGATGCCGGGGTAGTCGGGGGATCAGGACACTTTTGAAACCTGCCAGTACGCATAGTTTATCTTACCCCCGGAACTGGCCCGTGTGAAAGCCACATTATCGATGAAGATGCCAGTCCGCCAACATCTCAGTGAATGACATAATATGGCTGCGGTAAGACAGATAAACGGGCCATCGATCTTATCTAGGAAACTCTCATTTGTTATGCCTTTCCTTTTCGGGCAGGCGTAATATTGAGCAAATATCGCGCCCAAAATCTACGGTGCTACGAATCTAAGAGAGATTGGCTGTCCGACGGATCAGATTGATTTAGTCTCACTGCGATTAGAAACACTCCCGACAAATGTGAAAAAAGATACCTCATAGCTGCCCGGCGGGCAAATGAACCTATCCTCCTCCAGTAGGTATTCCACTCTTCGTGCGCAGGCTGTAGGATCCTCACTATTGAGCTTATAGAGTTCTGTTATAGCCTTCTTTAATGTATTCAGATACTGCGATCGGCATCCGCTGTGATTGGCCCCCATCTGCAAATCAGTAACTAGCGGCCACTTCATTTCGTCTGGGATGGGATGCCAGTTATCGATTAAGGGTAACTTACCTGGTCATTTGAGGCCGGAGTAGCATCAGCAAAGTGGGGAAAGCCTAATTGGGTCCGGGACTCGCTTCAACATGTGCGGACTTCTTCGGTCAGCGTAATTGGGTCTGGAAACGGATTGACAAAGATCGTCCAGTCCCACATCAGATCACGGGCTCTGGCAAGAAGCTACGCTCAAGCCCTGTGGCCATATTTCGCCTGCTGCTGGCCTGCTGTTCTCCTCTACTATCCAATTCCAGCATTGTTGGATCTGGGTGACTTGGGATTATCGCCGGCGTCGCAAGTAGATTTAAGACTGTGGGCGAACAGGAGGGAATTGCAGATGTATAACCATTTTGGCTAATGCGTACTGACACAGGTATTCTCCGTCCGGGGTAACAAATCCTCCTGCTGGGACTCTGGGTATTCCTAGGGGTGATTGTCAGTATCGAGGGCTGCGAGCTAAGGAACTCACGCCCAATCGGTCTCTGCGCTCCCCAGGCCGATTGATGATCCGTATCGTCCCCATACTGGCTCAACTCGTTCTCCTCCTCTCTCTCCTCGTTCTCCTCACTCTGGCCATCATTGCCCTCATTTTCCCCATCATTAGAGTCCAGACTCTCATTCGCCGACTCCAAGACCTGCAGCCGGCGGTTAAGGACAGGCTCTGGTACCTCGAGTCGTGAAGAAGCCAGCTCCAGCACGCCATCCCTCCTACCTACAGCGGACCCAGCCGTAACAGACTCAACAATAGGTGATGGTATTATAGTAAATCTATCCCTAGACCCAGATCTCTTGAAATGTCCGCGCAGAACCTCTCTTCGCCTTGGCCATTCCTGCCTCGATGAAGGCGTTCCGTCCGTCATAACCCGCCGCTGTTGGTGTGACATAGTATGCAGGTGGATAGTGATAGAATAGAATTGTTGTGTATGATGTTTGGGAGTAGGTAGTGTCAGGAAGCCTCTATTGGTATGTAGCTAAGGGCACGATATGGGGTGTGAACTTGGAAGATAGAAATGGTCCGTCCGGCTTCCTTAAGAACTAAGAACGTTCATAGTTCATTACTCGCTTTTATGTTTGCTGGTGTCGGCAGACACCAGCGCGTCCAAATTGCAACTTCATACGTGATATAGGAATTTGCACCCGAAGCGTCCAGCTTCAACTTGGCTGCGCCGCTATTTCACTTGGGCAACACGAGTGTTTGGTAAATGATATTCTTGTGGGTGATGAAAAAAGAGTTATCAGTATTTACGGACTAATCTAGTTTGAGTAGGTCTGCCAAGCGGACTGTAACAAATGTGGGTAAGGCTAGGGCTCGGAGCCCGGACACTAATATCAGAAAGTGAAAGCTGCCGCTAAGGCTCAACAGATGGGATATAAGGTGTAAAGCTAGGATAGGAACAGGGATGAAAGGGGCAACCCCGAATGAAAAATGAGCTAGAAAACAATGAGAATGATCCGCACAAATCCAAAGAGCAAATCTCTAAAGCCTGAAGAGAAAACATATTCCAGACGAAAAAGAGCTGGAAAAGAACAAGAATGATCTGCGAAGATTCCGAGAGCAGGTCCCGGGAGCTGACCAGGTAAACGAAAATAGCCAGTGTCCGTAGACTACATTGGGTTTGGGCAACCGCAGCGGGCTAATCCAAACAAGAAATGAGCGGGAAAAAATGCAAGGATAGCTCGCAAAACTCTAAAGGCTAAACTCCAAATGAAAAACACGAAAGGAAATGTCTGCAGGAGATAGTCGCAGGTCTAAATTAAGGGCCTGTTTGGCAAAAAAGGAAGTAGTGGCAGCTATTCCGTTGCGAAATGGTTTGATCTGTGGAAATAGTTGTCGCCAAGGGTCAACCATTTCTTCTTGCTCGATGAAAAACTTTCACACTAGCCTGGTTGTGGGAAGAAATTTCCTAGTATAATACTGGCCATTAGATTGGTTGAAATGTAGGTTGATAGGAAGCAGTGATTGTTAAAGACTGATATTATAACATAGACAACAATTATTTTACATGGCAAAAGTTTTCATGATATGTTTACATGGCAACCATCCTGTTGTCACCACTAAGAAACGGAATGGTTGCTACCATTTGTACCAAACAGTCATTTTGCTTACATCTTTTCGAAACGGAAGGAAATGGTCATTTGTATGGGCCAACGGAACGGAACTATTTCAGCCAAACAGGCCTTAAGTGTACCAAGCAGGTGAGCCCAGACGTAGCGGGCTAATCTAAACAGAAATAGTCAGGAAACAGCGAGAAAAACACAAACTCTAGAAACAAAAATGAAAACACCAAAAATAAAACACCAAAAAGAAAAGTCGAAGAGTCCATCCCGGCCTAGAACCTGTAAATTGCTTGAAATGGACCTGCACCCTCTGCTAGCTAGACATTAGCCACATTGGTCGGGGTAGGAGAGCTTTGTTGGCAGAGCTAGTGAGCCAGGACAGAAACGGACCTGAGGGGGCTTCCAACGCCCTTTTCTGCCGGCGGTACAACGGTAGACCTTGCCAACAGAATGGATGAAAAACCTGGTAGTCGTAAAAGGAACTTACCAGGTGTAGAGTATGCACTTGGGTCGGTTGGGGAGTTAGCGGCTGGGTTTAATTCTCGTCCGGCTTCTCCAGCTGCCGGAATATCCGCAGAAACATCGCTTGTAACCGGATCGGAGGGGGAATGAATTCTGCCGGGCGTACCAACTTGGGTCGCGAATGTGTTGACAGGCTGCTCACCCCCTGAGGCCAGCATCAAAAGCGGCACGGCGGACCTTCTGGCCTCTGCATGCGCAGAGGGGGACAACGCATGACCCGGATTGGGAGTCAACGGCTGACCCGGAGAGGGAGTCAATGGCTGACGACTGTTTGGCGGACAAGGCATGTCAGCAGGTAGCGGACTCAGATTACGCTCCCCATCGAGTGTGTGCAGTTCAACCTCAATGCCGGCATCCATTGCCCCCACCTGGCGGGCCACCTTCGGCTGGGGTTCCGGACATTCATCCGAACCGTATGGCTCATCAGACTCTTGCATGACCGCCAAGTGGCGTTTACTACTGTTATTTGCTGGCGTCCGAGGTGCTTTCTTTAGGTCAGTTGCCTGTCCTCTTTGTCTACTAGAACTCAAAATACGAGTACCCAAGTTAGCACAAGGGACAGAAGCTTGCTTACCAGGAGATGATGTGGGGCCGGAATCCGGGGGCGAGATCGCCCAGTTTGCCAAATCGAGGCCCCGATCAGCAGCGACATCGGACTCTGGCTCTGATTCGCCAATGTCCGCCCAAGTGATACGGTGTGTTCGCACAGTCTTTTTTGTGGTATTACAGCTCCTGGGGGTCCTCAATGAGGTGGTTCGCTTTGCGGCCGCAGTGGACGACTCTGGCTGGTGGCCATCAGAGTTCGGCTCCTCATCGCTACTGGGTCACTCCTCATCTGAAGGGGTGCCCCGGTTATCGCGTGGGTCAAACCGGAGGTCACCAGGAGCAGGGGTGCTATCTGCCGTATTGGTGCTGCGATGGGCACAGAAGAGCAGATCAAGTGGTTCGCTTGGCGGATTCAAGGACCACAATATGCAGACATGCCTGCTATTTCTGATTCGGATCATTTCAGCAAGCAGCAACGGCTCCTCAGGATCGTCTCACAGCAAAGGTGTACCCTGTCCCATTGCACCATATCAGCAAAAAAATCAACCTGCGCCCTGCTGCGTCCTGCCCTCCCTGTGCGCCGGACGTTGGGGACACATATAACGTAAACTCCAGTTCTGGGTGCAGATGCCCGCGTCCGTCTGGACGCACCGGACGCAACCAGAAGCTGTCCCCCCCAGCAACCCTGCGCCCTACGGACAACCCTACCGTCCCGTTACACCCCATGCACCCCCCTGCATGCTACCCCTTTCCTGACGTCCTGCGACTTCAATCTCCTTCTCCCTAACAAGTCCTACAACCCCCCCCCCACCGGGTTTCCTCCTATGTTACTGTGCTCCCTCCGGATTCCGTCCTGAGTTCCCCTCCCTATCCCCTCTCCGTCCCACACCCCCCCAGATACACTCCTTTTCGCTCTCTACCTCTCAATCCCATCGTGTATCTCCCCGCATCCAGCGGGCATGCTCCAGCCCTTGACCTTTTCCCTCACCACCTCCGGATCCTGATTTTTATTCCCGGGTGTCCTGCGGACGCCCCCAACAACCCATCTCGTCGGCCGGACGCCCCCAACAACCCATCTGGTCAGCCGGACGCCCCCTGCAACCGATCTAGTCGGCCGGGGGCCCCTACAATTTATCACGTCCGCCAGACGTCCTCTACAGCCCATCTCGTCGGCCGGACGTCTCCTGCAACCTATCCCTTCGACCAAACATCCCATACAACCTCTCCTGTCGGCCGGATGTCCTACGATGTGCTCCTGGCTTTTAACCGTCCGCCTGACACATTTCCACGCATTCTGAACCTACAGAACCTACAATTAGCCACCAGAAGACCTGCCCATAGCTGCGCATCTTCGAATCATCCGCCCGACACATCACGACGTGGTAGCAGCATAGCATCTCCCGCCGACCACGCTCTCAGGGCCTCTACACTATTACAGTTTTGTGACTTCCGGGCTTCCGGGATTCCGGCCGCCTTTGCTATGTGTATTATCTATTCTATTTCTCCTCTACTATGCATATATAATATTATGATCATACTGTAGTTATAACACAATCCCCCAAGTCCTCTCGGTCACTTTCTCGAACCTGCTCCCGCGCATCCGCAAGTTCTCCGGACAGAGCTGACTCGACCAGTTCTCCCAAAGCATCCGCTAGGTCCGCGCGGCTGCCCCGCGCCGATTCTGATACTTCGGGCACCAGATCAATCCCAAATTCCCGCCTCAACACATCATCATCATTGGAATACCCTGCTGTTCTCTCAGCACGCTTTCCCCGCTCCTGGGCAATTTTGGCCCCCAACGCAGTCTTGATCCGCCCAATGATTAAACCCTGAAAGCGCTCTCCAGTATTCTGCCATGTGTGTGTCTGACGTTCCAGCAGGCCTGCCTTTCTATTAGCTCACTTATAACCCGTCTCGAGTAGTTGCGGTTTTCGAGAGTATCCAGATGCCTTGGCCAAAAGGGATCCGGACACTCCTGAAAACCACAAGTGAGCACAGTTTATCTTACCTCTGGCATTAGAACGCGTGAAAACCACTTTATCGATAAAGATTGCAGTCCGCCAGCATCGCAGCGAATGGCACAGCATAGCCGCAGTCAGACAGATAAACGGACCGTCAATCTTACCCAGGAATCTCGCATCTGTCATGCCTCTCCTTTTAGGACTAGAATAAAATTGGGCAAAAATCACGCTTGGAATCTGTGGCGCTAGGAATCTAAGAGAAACTGCCTGTCCGCCGTATTGGATAGATTTTTTAGCTGGGGTCAGAGACAATCGTGAAAATTGTTGCACCACTATACCTCATATTTGTCCGGTGGGCAAAGGAATCTGTCTTCCTCTAGTAGGTATGCCACCCTTCGTGCACACCCTGCAGCATCCTCCATATCTAGCTTATAGAGTGCAGTTATACACCCCTTTGCAGTATGCAAATACTGTGATCTGCATCTGCTATGCTTTACACAAACCTGCAAAAAGCCCGGCCGCCAGCCGGTCTATTTAGTCTGGCGGATCAGATATAAGATACTGATTAAGGGTAACTTGCCTGATCATTGGAGGCCGGTGTAGCATCGGCAAAGTTTGGAAAGCCCAGCTCTCTCTGGGCATAGTTCCAACACGTGCGGACTGCTCCGGTTAGGGTAATTGCATCTGAAACGGATTTACGAATATTGTCTACTCCCACATCAGGTCACAGGCTTTGAGCACAATGCTACGCTCAAGTCCTGTGGCTATATTTCGTCGGCTGCTGGTGAGTTGTTCACCCACGCTATCCAATTCGGGCATTGTTGGACCTGAGTTGCTCGGAGTTATTGCTGGTGTCTCTAGCAGACCCAAGGCGGTGGGCGGGCGACAGCGGATCGCAGATGTGAAACGGTTTTGGCTAACACGTACTGGGACAGGTGCTCTCCGTCTGGGGTAATCAATTCCCCGGCCGGAACTCTGCCTATGCCCGCAAGTGACTGTAAGTATCGAAGGTTGTGGTTCATGAAACCCATACCGAATTGATCTTTGTGCCCCCCAACCTGATGATAAATTCTCATTCTCCTCCCCCTGTTCTAACTCTTCATCAGCAAAAGTACACATTTGCCCCCTATACCTCATGAGGCATGTGAGGGATGGGGGGCAAAATTATCAAACTCCAGTTGATGTATGGGTCATCCATACCCTCATAAACCTCGGTTAAATCC
>Ga0307509_10002246_pt1 | contig 31617 bp, 36 predicted proteins | sample 10_EM_MG_FD_202245 | JGI IMG/M metagenome (GOLD analysis project Ga0307509, IMG submission 202245) | Populus trichocarpa ectomycorrhiza microbial communities from riparian zone in the Pacific Northwest, United States - 10_EM | ecosystem: Host-associated > Plants > Roots > Unclassified | place...
TTGCATGGAACTCGCCTCCCATCATTATCGACCAGTAATGGGCAAGATTCGGGTTTGGCCTCAGTTCCATTTGTACCCCGAGGTTCGCCCAAGGAGTAGATAAAGTTGCGAGCCGGATTAATCCATGATTTTGGATCCATGGAAAACAGATGTCCAATAAAACCATTTTTGCGGGTTTCGGGATATTCAATGACTGAATTTGGGCTGCCGTAGGTGTACAGAATTTCCAGCGTCGTTTTCTTGTTAAGCTTTACATGTTGCTCTATTTTTGGCTCCAATGTATTGTCGGCATCGACCTGTGGGTTGCGAATGAGGGATGACGATTGATGCGGCCTGGACTCCAGCCTAGCTTCAGATACTAAATGAGAATTGCTTGAATTTTTAAAGTGCTCCAGTATGGTGTCGAGTGAATTTTTGACATTCAGAGGAACTTGGGAGGAATGGGGCCGGGAAAGAATGTCTGTAAGCAAGGCCAGCTGAGCAGAGACATCTAGCCGATGCTCCTCGGGAGGTAGATCCGCAGGAATCAGAAGGTCATAGAGGGGAGGCATACTGAGCCACTCAGTACTCCTCCCTCAGCGATAATTATGCTCCCATTGTTCGCCATTCTTCCGATGTGGGGAGAACAGCATGATATATTTCAACATAACACTTCATGTTGCAAGCTACAATGGCTGAGTCGTATGCCCGGTGCTTTACACCTTAGGGCTTGTGCTGGAACGAGTGTTCGATCCTCGGAAGGCACAAATTTCTTGAAATAATTTTTGCCCCACTCATCATTTTTTCGCCTTCACTAATCTAGACACAAATTCTGTACATATATCTAATCACCGACCAGGGTCCTAGGTAGACTCGAAACCAGTCTATATAGGTACAATACTTCTTCAGACGGCCGAGACTAGGTCCTAGGCCTCAACAACTCGCTGTTGTCATTTATTTCTTGTTGTGATGCCGAACCTGTGTGTGACTCTCAAAAAATTATATTGAGCCGTGGCCCGTTGGGCTACGGGATACGGGCGAATTGTGAGATTATCTTGCCGGTTCTCATCTTATCTCTGGTCTTCAGGACCCTTCAAAAACCCTGAGACCCACGCGTGCCTGGATCTTATAAGACCAATCGAACGATACCTCGCCCTTTGGCCAGCAGTTTTACCACCAAATGCAAGGAAAATTAAAACAGTAAAAGATAAGGGAGTACACACGAGTTCGTAGCACCTAGCCACAAACGTTTCATTACCGCGCAGCGGAAACTTCTAGTGTGGAGAATATCCGTGATAATACGTGTGGCGTCTGGCAAGGGCATGAGATCCTTTCGTACACAGATAGCTTCCAAGTTATTCCGAATGATCATCCCTTTTGAATTTGCACATTGCGGACTTCAGGCCTTGGTCATATGGTCATGAGTTCAAAGACATTGTTCTTCAAACGTTGGTCCCTTGCAGAGGAGGATAAATTAAGCCGCCAATGATCATGAATCGATAAGATATCAGGAGTTGTCCGTAAATGCCTCGGTACCGAGGGGTAGGTTCCATGAAGAACTGAAGAGGACGCTGAATGTGAGTGCTGAATATCTCTACTCCGTTATCGGTAGTGTTGGATTGGATGGAAGGACAATGTGTGCGGCGCAGGTGGTTTCCATCCAAAAATTGACTCAATAACAGGTTTGATAGTGCCTAAGCCTAAAGGCAAGGAAACGAAGAAGTAGGGTGATGCATTAGTTTTTTTTTAGTCTTAATTCCTTAAGCAAACATTTACCGCTTTCCAAAGTTATGAATTTCCACGGCTGAACTGTCGAGAGGACACTTCATCCTAGTAGAGGCAACTACTATCTGCAAATTCCAGCCCGAGGCTTGTGTGAACGAAAATATTAATATTACGAATATCGCCTATTCACGCCAACCAGATAGGCACAAAATTGTCTGGACCCTTGGGGCGGAAGAGATGAATCCTTCGGGACTTGCCGTAGGAAGCCCTCTCAGAAAGGATATGTTCTCATAACTTGGGAGTACCCAGACTTCTAGTCGCGCCACCTAGAAGCAAGCGCAGTGTCGTGACCGAAACATTGCATGCTTATACAAATGCAATGCTCGTTGAAATTGGACCGGAAGAGACCTGGGGCACGGCTTTAAGAGCCCTGTCACATTTCATGATGCAAAGTGCGAAGATCTGTATATCACTAAGTTCAAAGAATAGTGCATTGAAATGAAGACCTACCTTCATATACCCATCTATATGCCCCATATAACGCGTCTCTATTAATAAAGACGATTTCATTACCATCGACGGTGGCTTTTAGATTTGGCAACATGCCAGTGAGAGGGGGTCGTTCGAAAGGAGAGAGAACTTGCGCAGAATTCCAAATTCACAAGGGCCTCTCCCGCTCTCGTTAGGAATCGGATTATCGAGTCAGTCCACAAGCTGAACGGATTGTCCTTCATCATGGTAAAGAAGGAAAATGCGTAAGGATGTTTGTATTTCAAAAATGCCAGTCGTATTTCCATCGATGTTCTTCAAGTTTGACTGCTATGCATTTTGAGGGCTCGAAAGTTCCATGTGAAATAAGCGAGGGATAATTTGTGAGTCGTTTGAGTTATGGTTTGTGCGAGGGTATGTGAGGTTGCGTGATAACCGTTGAGTTCAGGTTCTCGGTGAGTCAGGTAGATCGCTACATAGCTAGTTGTACTTATAGGTGAGGATGTGGTGAGGTGTAACCGAGGAGGTCCTTAAACGAAGGGGAGGTACTCAGAAGGTTAGTAGTTCTAGGGGGGCGATAACCGTGGGGGTTCTTAGGGCGGCCCGCAAATCGCGACTGTACGGGTTCCCGTAGAACCACAAACTTACATATGTAGTTAGCGGGATTAATTATAGTGACTCGCCCAAAGCTTAGCACCGGAATCGGACTACTTTTGTGAGGAATTGACGAGTATTTCATACTCAGAGATGTTTAAAGGGCGTACTGCACGAGTAGGATTTTATTTTGACTTTAGGGTCCGATCATCAAGCTTCAAGTGGCAGTCGTTGCGGAATAATATTTATCCCACCAGGACCCACCTGCATTTTGTATCCACCATTTTTGTAAACGTATTACACTTAAAGCCATTTGAATTGAACAAACGATGTCGTTATGGCACGTATGTATAGAAGACTGGGCTAATTCAAAGACGTTTAGTATGAAGGGATATTACGCCTTATTTCTTCCGCCAGGTTTTCAACAAGTAGAGTGGCACCGGAATAAATTAGAAAGCACTGTCGTGATGCCGGTACAACGTTTAGTTGCAGTTGCAAGCGCCGGCCTGGCAGCCGCAGCTAGTGACGAACAAAAATTATTAGGGGGTTCGATGTGATATAAAAGTGAGAATGCGTACTTACGAATTCTTGCAGTTGCAGTCAGTTTGGCCGCACACCTGGTTAACGGGGCCGTGGGAGGAGCCAGACGGGCAGGTGCAGCTGGTGATGACTGTCCTCATTAGCGGCACGTTGGAAACGAAAAAAAGTGGCACGGCGTCGCAGTTGCAGTTGGCTTGACCACGAGCTTGGTTGACGAGGGTGGAAGTCTAACAAAGCGATAGTCAGTCTAGAATACTGAGCTTACGAATTGAATATTGGTAGGAGTCTTGTTCGAGTGGATTTCTCTTCGTTGAACTGATGAAAATATGGTTAAGGTGCAGAGTATTTACTAGTATACCCGAATATCGAGAAATAACAAAAAGGAAACTTGAATAAACAAACTTGAACTTGAATACGAGGGTTAAAAGCCGAGCCCCACCAGAGGTCCGATTATCCATGATCATATGAACCGCAAGTTCTCAAAGTGGCTTAACAGAAATCCAGGGTACAAGCGGTCATGAGTCGGAGAGGCACAGTTTGATACTTTTACCAAAGGGCATATAGCATCCAAGATTTCTTCCTAAAGTCTATTTGACAGCGCGCCTCTAGAGCCAGGAAGCAATAATTGCCCGTATGTCAGAGAGCAAGAGAGAATCAGATTAAGCATTGATTAATATTGATTATCCAAGCTGTTGACAGGTTATTGACTGCGAGAAGTTAGAACCAGAGTCACAAACGTGGTCAAGAGGTGCCTTCGACTGCGGCAAAGCCCGGTAATATTTCTTGGCACCATCGTGGGTAGGAAGATACTATGCATCTTAACCATACCACTTTTTGAAGGCTTCAAGATATGCTAACTGACCTGTTGGTTGATTTAAATAGTTGCATTACCAGTTCAGCAATATGAAGGTATCTGGGCCCGTCATCGATTCATCATCTTATTTGATACTCTTATCTTTTCGGATTTCAATGGAATGACTTTGCCTTTTCGAATGAGGATCTCCGATCCTCATGCTAACATCCGCATGTAAAGGATGCAATGCTTCTACCCACGAGGCTGTAACTTAGCCCGTGAGTAAAAGGATTGCATCCAAAAGAATTACACTGTGGTATTGCATCGCCTAGGCTAACTGCCGATACGAGTGAAGAGAAAAAATAGAATCACGATAACAGTAAAACTCGTTCTCCACGGAAACCCCCCTTCAACCACGGTTGCATCTCAAGCTTCTTGGCGGAAGGCCCGTCCGATGAATCTAGCCGAAGACACACTTCATTGGCAGTAGACGACGCAGCAGTAGCGATCTCCTGTTCCAGCAATATATTGTAGGCAGTGCCATCTCTATGCTCGACGGGTAGAGATCTGTTATTCGTACTAATTATAATTTGCCTGGGTTTAAAAGTAGATTTTCATCAGTATGATACTTAAATTGAGGCGAATGAAAAAAAGGAGGAGAAAATGGATTTCCTACCTTCATCACTGAAGTACTCCTTCCGCAGTCGGTTGGTTTCAAGATCTTAGCAAGATGGTCGTCTTCAAGGCGCCAGTCGCCACCGTCTTCTGGGTTGAAGAGCCAGCGTTCGACAAGGAGCTCGAAAGTCAGGCCGTCCACAGACCATATATATATCGATTCTAGGGCCGAAATCTCGGATGATGCTTTCTGGTGCGCATTACACAGGTGCATTAAATTTGTTCGTGGCCGGTCGCTTCCCAGCGCGCCGAGCTGTATATTTTCACTGAAGTAGAAGACGCCGTGATGAGAAGAAGAGGCGGATACGAACCTTGACTGTGATCGACTACTGCAAAGGTTCAGCCAAGTGGAGGCGTAACCCATGTCCATTCATGAAGGATGTAAGTTCCTCTAAGTTGCAGTGATAATTAGAGCTCGGTCCCGATATCTGTGACGGCCTGGGTGGCGTTACCTTGGGTAAGATAGGGTATCAGACTTCGTTTAACGAAATCTCCAAATTTGTAACGCCAGGTGGATTGATAAACAGAGTAATTAGGGATAAGGTTCAAGGTTTTGCAGAAGATCCGTTTGAACAAATTAGCCACCAGACATTGTCAAGAAAATGCCGAGAGGGAATTCCAAGCAAGATTTGGCAGCACATCACAAGTTTTAAGTTTCTTGTTGCTGAAGTAGTCGATGGCATTACGGAGCTACCAGCCGTGCTCTTCAGACCCAGACCCAAACGATGATGTGGAGTGGGCTATTTGAGAATGAGATAATTTGAAGAATACAACACAGATAAGAAGATTCCCCATCTCACAAGGCCCTCGTCGCGAATAAAAATAAAAAATTCAGAGGGGAAGGGGGGACTGAAAAGGATCGTAAGGTCAGATTCTGAAATATGTCAAGGTTTGCCAATAAGAATCAAAGCATTGAGGACATACGAGAGGTTTGGATAAGATTCCGAGTGCTAATCGCTGTCGCAACTTCGTCGCCCCCCGTCAACACAAAGTAGGGATATATTGACACTGAAAGGACAAAGAAAAGAGTGATGACATACCTCTAGGATTTGCAACATCCACAAGACAAGAGTACTGGCCGATGCCAACGTTTAGAGAAGAATATCCCGCCCATGAGTATTTTATCATCCTTGAACATAATTGCACAAATGCAGCGAATATGAGTCCTGGCTGGGATGCGAGGCGAGGTGCAGTTTCCTCCTGAAGCCCTCGCATATCGCTCAACGTCCGTCAAGACCTAGCAGGACCTTTTTCGAACACAACTTCCTTTGTGTGAAAGCCGAATGGTTTCAACACCGCTAGTTTGGTCGGCGAACGAGTTGCCAGAGCGCCAATAAGTAGCAGCCTGGGTTGGCTGGGTAGAGGAATAACTGTCCCCAACAGATGCGTATGCCAATGAATCAGTAGAAATGTTCAAGAACGATTGCAAGAGTGACGTCGGAAGAGAGAGAGGTGTGAATGTGATTGTTTTTGGAAGTGTCGGGTTGCGAAACCTTGTTGCGAAAAACTGTGCAGGTCTCCGGAGCGATGCAGGTTGCTGCAGCTGCCTTCTCTGCATCCCACTACCACCCCTATTACCAAGTACATTCTCCAGGTCTTTTCTCTTTTCTTTCATCCCGACTGTTTATTGATCTATGTTTAGGTCCTCACGATCATGCACTCAAGCGACAGTATCTCGCTCTTCTGCCTCCTCAGCAAATCATCGACATTTGCCTCCAATTCGACATCCATGTGCCCCCATACGTAAAGAGCTTAATATGGCCTCCAGATATAAATGCTGCCATTGCTGGGCTGCAAAAGGCGCCACCGAAACCCTCAGATGAAAAGCCTTCAGAAGTATCATCAAAAGTTGCTGTTGCAGCCATGGATTCTCTGAAATCTCATGATGAAACATCGCCCTCAATACAGGACTCTCTACCCCCGGAACCACCAGACAAACCAGATTCGAATACGCCTGTGGCCGACGCTGTCCCTCCTCCTGGATCATCAGTCACGACAACGCCCTCATCACCGCAACCTGCTCAAGAGCCCACGTCTTCGGCCCCTTCAGTTCCTGAACCACCACAACCCACACCTGCTGCTGCCACGGCCCCGACCCCTCAACCTCCATATCCATACACTTATGCTCACCCTCAAGCCGCATATCCGCACACTCCATACTATCCCCCACACGCAGGGTACACTTATTCATATGGATCATATCCTGCCCCCATGCAAGGGGCTTATCATCCCCAACCACCGGCTCCGACCACTGTTTATCCTCCTCAACCCTCGGTATTCAACAATGCGATGACTATGCACCAATCTCAGCTTGAGAATGTTGGCGGAGATGACTTGCCCAGTTACGAGGAAATGCTCGTAGAGGCGTTGGCTGCCTGTTCGGATACAGAGGGCTGCGCACCGAAAGACTTGTTTTCATGGATGGCAGCACGGTACCCACTCCAATCAAATTTTCGGCCTTCGGCAAGCCAGGCTCTTCAGAAGGCTTACAAGCGCGGTCGGTTTGAAAAGGGTTCCAATGGAAAGTATCGAATTAATGCGGGTTATATTGGTGCAAATGTAAGCGACATTCACTCATCGTTCAACCTTTTTTTTTCTAGTTCTAAAATGGCCTTCGTAGGTGATTCGTCGTACAACGCGCCGTCCTCAAACCCATAATACCCAGTCAAACCCTGGAAATTCGACGCCTGCAGTATCTCCTTTTACCCACGCACCCCTAGTCCATGGACATTCTTCCTCTACATCTGCCCAGCAGTCTTCCTCTGCATCGTACAATTATCCCTATGCTGGGTACTCTGGGTATCCATCCCACCCCGCAGCCTCGACGACATCCAGTATTCCTGGCGCTCCTACAAGCACACAATCTACCACTGAACCAAAACCTGCGGCAGCGACATCCGCCGCTACAGATCCCGATACTGCTGCCGCATACGAAGCAGCCAAGAACATCCTTAGTGCGATCAACTTTGGCGATCTGTACCAGCTCGCGCCGGAGGAACGCGCAGAGGTAGCAACGAAGGATACTCCTGCTCAGCAGGCGACGGCCCATGCACTAACGGCGGATAATGGCGTAGAAAATCTTTTGTCACACGTTCAAGCGATGCTGGCAAACGCAAAAGCGGAAGGCAATAATAATAATAACCCTCCGCATCAACACCCACTACCGACTGATGGTGCTAGTGGGCTTGGGCCAGGCCCGACGACGACAACAGCGCAGCCTCAAGTAGAGACTGATCCAAGCTCTGATCGTCGTGCTGAACTCCAAGCACAATTGGCGCTTTTGGCTGCTCAGCTTGCTGATTTGGCCAAGACGGAGGAAGTCCCACTGCCGCCTCAACCTCAAGTAGCATTCGCCGCACCTGCCTCCCCAGCGCAACCAAACCCGGCACATCCTCTGCCGCCTCTTCCTCCTACAACTGCTGCTGCTGTGGTTCCGCCTCCCGTTGTCGCAGCCGTCACCACTACGACGTCATTTCATGCACCATCAACACCCGTGGTTCCGGCTTCTGCAGAACCGGAGGCATCTCATGAAATGCAAGAGCCAGAACGACCGATAGAAGGTGGAGATGATGACAGTGACGACGACGACATGGAGGAGATTATATAAACTCTCAACACCCCTACTACCCTGGCGATTCCTATACTATCTCCCCCTGGTAAATCGGTTTTTTCGGGTGTTCATGAAAAGGTCAAATTCCCAGATTCCTCTCCCAGATTCCTCTGGAACAACCTCTGTGAAATCTTAAATCTGATGTATGGGGGAGGGATGAATCTAAAATGATGTGTGGCTCCAACCGTAGTCGTGACACGTCTTTACGCGTCTGAGAACATCACGTGATGTGACGACCCCACTTGCGCGTTTTTGAAGTTGTGTGAAATTGAAACTACGCTCTTACGTCGCCGACAGGGTGATATAGAAGGTCTCCCTATTAACACTCTACACTAAAAGCTTGACTATCCACCACTTGCGCATAGTTTATGAACACAATTAACTGGAAAAAGTTACTATGAACTTCCTGGACGCTGATGTTCCCGACCCTACAGATTTCCCTCCTCACTCTACCGCACCAGGACTGCGTGCGCTGGATGGAGCATTTCGCTGTGATATATGCGGAGAACTATACGACGGCCCTGTGACTATCTCTTGTGGCCATTGCTTCTGTTCTGCAGTACGCTCTCTTGCTCTTCGTTTGCTTGGCGTTTAACGAGGGCCATTCCTTTCTGGTAGTGCATTAGGATGGCTCTAGCCAACAAGCAGGAGTGTCCGAGCTGTCGCAAGTCAGCGGGTGAGGCACATATACGACCAAACCCCGTTCTAGAGAATGTAATATCGTCGTGGAAAGAAGCAAGGTCTGTTTTCGTCACAATGCCTGTCGCTCAGCTGACATCCCTCGTGCATCGTTACAGGCCTTTTATTTTGGGACTCGTTAGACAGGAGATGGAGCGTGCGACAACACCACAGGCTATTGACAAAGGGATGTCCAGAAAACGGAAGAGAAGTCCTGAACACAACAGCTCAAGCTTCGATGCAGTTGGGAATGTCGCGGGATCTTCATCTAATCCCATATCTCCGAGAAAGCCCGCTGCTGCTCTGAAATCTCCCTCGCGGCCCAAAAAGCCCAAACCTACAGCGGATGAAATTATTGACATGACTGTTCCAAGTTCTGATATCGAAGAGGACGAAATTCCGACATCTTCAAATCTAGCTCCAAAAGGCATGTTTCAAGCTGTATTGGAATAAACTGTAATGCTCAACCAATCAACAAACCCAGCCGACGATTTCGTGGGTTGCCCAATATGCCAGAAAAAGGTTCGATATGGTTCAGTTAATGCCCACATCGACAAGGGATGCAAAGACATATCTCCGCCATCCAACACAGCCAACTCGTGGTTAAAAATTATGGGCACGGGAAAGAATGGCCAGAATAAAGGGAAACATAAGTATGTAACAAGGTCGTTACGAATCGTCCACATTGCGCTGAAATTCCAGGCACGCATAGGAAAACGGGGACCGATAGCGATGACGAATACCCACTTCCGATATCCACATACACAACGTTGAAAGATAAGCAGCTCAAGGACATGCTTACCCAACAAAACTTACCTCTGACCGGCGACCGTGCTATTTGGGAACAACGGCATCAACGGTATCCATTACGTCTTCTTCTTTCATCCGCAATAGGTGTCTCATCTCTTGTAAATTAGCTGGGTAATGCTTTACAATGCAAACCTCGATAAATCACTGGCGAATAGGAAGACAAAGTTGGAGCTGCGGAAAGATCTCAAGAGATGGGAAGAAGAGAGAACAAGGAAAAAGAAAACAACGATTACCGATGTGAAAGGATACCAGGTTCGCGCTTGCACAGGGAGTGTGCATCCAAAAATACTGACCTGACCACCAAGATTGAACACAAGTCTGAATTCGATCGATTGGTCACTGCTGCAAGACCTAAGGTAACGGCACCACCACGACCAACAACGCATCCTACCAGTTCGCCGTACATGGAAACAAAAGGACCTCCCCTGTTATTACGCTTGTCGTTAACCGAAGCAGGTGACTCTATATTAGATGCGGAGGAGAGTAATGGCACGATCTAGACTCAATATTCAATGTCATGCATCTTTCGTGCCCTCCTGCTTGCTTCCTGACACTGTCACGTCAGAGAGTGATCGAACACCTCATTGCATTTGGAAAAAGGGATGAAGTTTTTTATGTTGAGCGCGACCCCGCACACGCGTACGAGGAAACATCAAACACATGGTAGTTCGCTTGCTGACCGTAGATCGTGTTATATATAATGGCATTCTGCCTCGCGTCGGGCGATCGAAACGTGTAGCCAGCACGACAGGGTCTGGCAAGGGGGGCTCGCACCTTGAACAACACCTCCAAGTTCTGTCCAGACCAAAGCATCGAGCGAAAGTACAGAAGGGTTATGGGTTTCAAGTCGTTTTTCACTGTTGTGAGTCTGCAGTCCGACAGTACCAATGGACCTTATTACTGATTGACTTTTGTCATACACTGCAGACCTCAGAAAGCGGAGCTAGTAGCAAGACACGGTTGGAAAACCAGCGTTTGAAGCCCCGGAAAAGTTTCGTCGACGTCCCGAAATCCCAGGTTGTTGAGAAGGTGAGAAGTTGTTATGGTTTCTCCGGACATCGCTGACAGGTTGCTGTTGGTGCTTTAGAGCCTCCGCTTGAAGAAATTGAGCACGGAACAACTTGTCCCTAGCAAGAAGGGCAGCCAACCGAATTCATGTTTCTCGATTTTGAAAAGAGATGTCCTTAACGAGGATATACACCTTCGCGTTTTGCTCTTATCGCCGTTCTCCAATAACGAGGCAGTCCCATGTGAGAAGTCGATAATAGACGCCTGCAGTCAAACGGGCTCGGTGACGATCGAGACGGTAGGTTTCCAAAAAATGGAAAAACAAAGTACGTTCTTGACATCTTGGTTCAGATGCGATTGTCTGGGGCTGCAGAGCATCATTTTCGATTGTACGTTACTGCGAACGAGGGAAGTGTCCATGTCGTACTGCCTTCCAAATTCCGAGGGATTATACACATCCAAAGCACAAGAAGTCTGCCGATCCAGGTCGTGTGCAGTGCGGAATTACGAAAACTTGTTGAAGAGGGTGACGTACGGTTAAACGCGCCAGAGGTAGGGGAAGACGAAGACGAGGTGTTTATTCTCGCCGGTAAAACTGTTCAATTCCAGATGGAAGCCGAGAAGATGGAAGAGGGGGCACAATGGATTCTGGAGAGTAGACTTAGTTGGTTCAGACGGCTATTGTTTATGCCGTGAGGCTCGCATTGATGAGTACAAGAGCAGTGCCTGACCGATCGGCTGCGGGGTCGGGGTGGCCATTGAATGGTATTAGGGGGCTCGGATAAACCATTGTTGCCAGGCTTCTTCCCAAATATGGAACTCCTTGTAGTAATACCCACGTGGCGATCATCTTGTCCCAAATCAAGGACAAGGACGAGGTATTAAAAGTACCCAGTCCAATGTTCGTCCGCTTCATTGCTGTCCCATTCCATCTCGCCTTGGTTGTGCAAAGGCCCTGCCTCTCCTTTTAAAATCCCCCTACAAATTTCCTCATAATGTCTTCTGATCATTCCACGGTACGTACCCCGTCGGACGCACAGTGGGATCACGAGCTAATTACGATAATTCACCTTTCAGCTCTCCTTCGAGAAATCAAGACCATTGGTGAGCTTTCATCTCCTTAATCACCGCAGCAGATTTCTGACTGCAATTAATTTTAGCTCGATCACTTCTCAACACAGGGGAAACAGAAAGTGAAATACCACGGGGAATCGGAATGGGATTTCCATATGCATGGCGTTCATCAGCCACTAGACTTGGACCTAATCCTGCCACACTATCGAGCACGCAACCAACCCATCGATCATCGCATGTCGATGTTTGTTGCAAATGATCACCAGCCTATCAAGCTGAAAGTTGTGCGTTCAAATCTCATTTGCGAGATCCTCTCACATCCTAATCGCTACCCTTCCACGAAACAGTGCCGGAACTTCCCTCGTTCTAAATTCTATCTCGAGGTGCAGGCGGAAAGTTCAGATGTTACGATCTGGCTGCCATCCGACTTCAAAGGCCACATCCATCACACCGGCAAACCACGTTTTTCCGCTGGTTTCGTGAACAGAATTCTAGCAAACGTCCACCTGAACGAATCCGACGTCGACGAATTCTGTGGTGAGGACGATGTCGTAGTGGTGACACGTGGGCGCATCACATTTCGAATGTGGGATGTCCAGACATGTCGCCCCGAGAACCCCCACAAGGAATCCCTCAGGAGGATCTTTGGCTGCTCACGAAAGGCGCCAGAGACAACCATCGACTGGGATTTCCTACTGAAGGACTGACTTTTTCTATTCGTTTTCTACTCTTTATTCGGCATTCGCGCTTCTCCGTCTCTCGTTCTCATCATCTTCGTGACTTTGCGGCTGTTTTCCTGGGTCCATATACGCATTATCTCATTGACACTCAGCATCCCTATTTTCGTTTTCCACAATCACGTATTAACCTCACCAGTTTGTAGCTCTAGATGCACAAGACCGCTATGTAGCTTGACAAGTCTCTTTATCCCATCCTATGTAGCATTATATCCCATACAACATATCTACCTTAGAAAACAATCTATGATCACATTGACAAAGTCATCTTTGGAACAGAACCTGATACACTTTAGACCTTGTACTCGATTTAAAAACTACGAGGCGGAAGAACTTATCATCCGGCTCAAAATACATTTCACTGACGACTTCTATTAGATACAATTTTACTAAAATCCTTCCGCGAAAAGTGTACATCCAGTCGATCAAGATTCAAAGGTGGCCCCGAGCACCAGCGTTGGCCAGACATTGCTCAACAGTATCAAGGAGCGTCGGGTTCTCTAGTGCTGCAGCAACCCGCTCTTTGTCGTTAAGCTGTTTGTTGACTGCGGTGATCGTCAGAGGGATGGAATGCTCATCACGGAGCAAGGAAAAAGGACCCACCTGCATTTTCACTCTGATGTGATCCAGGTTTCAAGAAAATATCGACCTTGTAACGCTCGGGAAGACTACGAAGAAGTCGAACCCGTATACAGAGACCTATTAAATTTAAATTAAATGGAACCCTAGGCGGTCGTAATAGTAGGTGCCTACCGATCAGAGTGGACATCCCACAATGCGGTACGGTGGGTGTAAATTCTACTTTGATACGGTTCGTTCCAACGGTCACTTGGGGTGCTGAAACAACCCGGAGTTCTTCAAGGGTGTTTGGATGCTCGGGATCATATATGGATCGTATCAGGTCTGTAAAGTCTCGTGAACCGGGAATGAGGAAGAGGCAAGGCGGTGGAAGTGCATACCGTAAATCTCGTCTTGGTCAATAGGTTCCCTTTCGTCTGCCTCATCCTCCGAAAGGGAAGAGTCATTTATCCAAAGAGAGTGCGCTGATAGATCCGAAAGACGACCGGCGCTTTTGGGGGCGGAAAAGATGACGGGGTTGGGATTAAATATCTCTGCAGGCATTGGGTTTGAGGAAAAGGTGTCGGCAGGGCCGGAACGGTCACAGATTTATCCAAAGTCACGCGGACGCCAAAAAGTCGCGTCGGACTCGGCCTCGTTTCCGCTTTGTCCGACTCACCTTGCCTCGCGACCATTCGACCTTTGAATAATGCCTCCAAAGGTATGGGCTCAGCAACACGAGATCATCTTACGCTTATCTCTAGTTCCCAGCGAAAGCAGGCCGACGATTCTGCACCAGATGCATCGTCTTCGACGCGTTCTACCAGATCAACAAGAGCCAATGCTTCGACCATTGCTGCCTCGTCATCCAGCGCGAAAAAAAAGGGTTCTGCGAAACATACCACCGCTGTGTCGGCACCATTGGATACGTGAGTCTTGTGGACCCCCGTGGTACAACCTAATGAGTTATTCAGTAGTGGTGGAAATGAAGAGTCAGACATGGAGGTGAGTAAATATAACTCCTTTACTGTATATCGGGGGATTATCAACGAATCACGGCCTCTCCTTCAGCCCGTTCATTCTGCTAAGAGGGTAAGAACAAGTGGCTCAGCATCCAATCTTCGCAAGGCCGCTGCAAAGGGGAAACAAGCAAGTCGAAAAGCAGGTGAAATGGAAATGTAAGCATTCCCCCACTTTAACCTTATTATTATTATTGTTTCTTGTTTTCCATCTTTATTGTCTTCCTTCCCACACCGTGCTCCCCCTTTTATTTATTTTTCCGTTCATCCTTGACGCGATGTGCACTGCCTGTCTCGGAACTCCCAAAACAGGAGCAGATTACATAATCCACATTTGGTTCGTGGCAGTTCTATGTCTTCGCTGAGAGACACCCAAGAGACACAAAACCAGTGCAAAGGGTTGCGCCCTGTGGCTATACTCCATAAAGTCTTGCTCTGTCTCTCTTCCCTTTTCCCTCTATCTTCTAGCGCCTGTGGATGATTTACCCATGCGCCTTTCATCTATACTTTGCTGCTGGTCCTCTAATAACATAAAAAACATACACAGCGATGAGAAGGAGGTGCACACAAGTAAGGTTCCAGTGACCAAGGTATCCACTCACGGTTCTCTCCGTATGCAATCGTGTTCTAACGTAGAACTTGGTTTAGGAATTACCGTCCGTCGGAGCTAACCACCATCAACCCGTTGTTCCCCCTATCCCCACTGCTGTGCCTGTAGCTTCAACAAAATCTCAAACACCAATCAAGAAACCATCATTGAAAGCTGAACCATATTCCTCCCAGCGTGCCCAAGAGCTCTTCAAGATTTATGCAGACAGCGACGACCCTAACGTAATTGGTGCCGAAGGATTCGAGCAATTGTGCAACGATGCTGATATGCCATTGGAAGGGGCGCGTCCTATTATTTTTGCTTGGCAATTTGGAGCGAAAGAGATGGCGAAGATTTCGAGAGAGGAATGGATTCACGGGACATCGAGTCTCAAGTGCGTTGGTTTTATTTTTTTTCGCCGTTGATGTTACCCTAACTCTTTCCATCAAACCAAGGATGTCAAATATTCCAGTACTCACCTTGGCCATAAGTGAACTGGAGGATTTGCTTATCCATGGCAAACCTGCCGTCAAGACAGGGCCGAAGAAGGACCAAGAGTATGATAGATCCTCCTACCTATCCTGCGCCGCGGATACCAAGGCTGGTTTCCAAAAACTCTATCAATTCTCCTTTACACTTGCGAAACCAGAGTGCGTTATCTTCCTTTTCGTTTCAGTAGTCGTGGCGCTTTTCTCATTGGCGGGTCCCATCCTCTGATCAGAGCATCAAGGAATATCGAGATGGAGGTCAGTTATCGTCTTCTTGAGTTATCCACGTAATGCTGAAACCTGTGTAGACATCCGTAGCGTTCTGGACTGTTCTGTTGGTGCCCAAGTTCCCTATCATGACGGAGGTCCTCGAATTTATATCTGTGAGTCTGGTACGTTCCCCAAAGTGACAACTTTTCCAATTATATGGCAATAGGAGAAAGGCAGCTATAAGGCTACCAACAAAGATCTCTGGACAATGGTGCGTGGCTTCATCAACTCTGTTGCGTTCTTTTCTTAAATGTTATGTCTTCCAGATGCTCGAATTTTGCCAGACCATCAAGCCCAGTCTTCAAGACTACGAAGCCGATGGAGTGCGTATGCGTTCTTCTTTCTTGTATATTCCAACCAACCCTCGCGCACAGGCATGGCCCACTCTATTAGATGACTTTGTAATCTGGAAAAAAAGTCGTTCAAGCAACGGGAATGCTGGAGCCATGGACGTTGACCACTGAAATATTTTCCTTTCAATCTCTTCTCGGACTCCTTTCTGGCTCTCCATCATCAACATCAAACTCCTCGCCTTTTTTTTTCGTGGCCATAAGTCCTTGTTTTCCGCATTACATCGCTCATCTAGAACTTGCTGTATTATATTGAATTGGAGGCTGTTGAAGACCATGATACCTATCTTTGTTAATGCATAAAGCTTATTTTCCAACGTGGTTCAGAAGCAACCAGGGTAGAGAATGGCAGTTATATTCATAGCATGGAATGGGATAACAAGGGGTATATTAACTAACAGCTATATCCCAATTGTCCGTGAAGCATGAAGAAGCAAGGTCATCAAAAGAGAAGTTATTCGTAGGGTTACACTAACTATTTGCGAGCAGCTCCGATGGCGGTTACGAGGCCGTTGATACTTGTACGCCAGCCATCTCCATACAGGAAGCGAATGAGACCACTGGAAAAGTCCCTGCAATGACAAAAATATTAATGGATATCCATCGAGAGGGATAAAAGGTTCATGGTATACGAACCAGCTGTGTTTTAATGAGCGCAGTGGGTAATCGAGGACCTTGGGTATCGATGTCTGGATGAATGATGGCCACCTATCGATGATAATCGCCTTGGGATTGGTTAGGGAGCGAAGGCCTTCGGGTCCAGCTGGGATCGAGGTATGTTTAGTAGCGAAATTGTCAAAGACAAGAAAAATTGTACCAAATCGTCCATAACCGCTTGCTTTAGTTCCACCAAATGGCAGGTCTTGGCTACAAAAAGAGAGGTTAGTCAGTGACTTTGCAGGATTTAGATCTTTTTTGGTGACTAACTTGACCTAAAGGTTCCCGTCAGTTGAATTATTCACCACACGTCCAAAAAGCATCAACTCACATAAAACACAGCAAAGTCGTTGATGGAAACCATTCCGCAATCAAGTTGCTTTGCAACTTTAAGACATTCGTCTTGATCAGGACCAAATACGCTGGCCCCAAGCCCAAACCGAGTTCCGTTTGCAATTTCAATAGCTTCTTCGACCGTTTCGTAGGGCATCAACAAGGCAATTGGGGCAAAAACTAAAAAACGAAGGAAACATCAGTGGATGCGAAAAAGCTGTATTGATTGCCATTAATAAACTCACGTTCTTGTTGAGCGATATCCATGGATGAATCAACAGGACCAACGACGGTAGGGCTGAAATAGTAGCCATGCTCATGATAGGGGTGTTTGAATTCCTCTCCTCCAATAACATACGCGTTTGCCTCGTTTGCATCCTTGATGAGCTTCTCGAGGCCGCGGAAACGTTCATTGGAAAGCATAGCGCCTCCCTCGACCGTGGCCAGGTATCCTGCTTGCTGCATTGACATCACAGAGCCGACTCGCATCTTCGCTACGCGCTGTGCAAAAATTTCCCAAAGGTCATCGTATTGGTCGTTGTGAACAAGAAGTCGCTCGATCCCGATGCAATTTTGTCCCATGTTTTGGCTGGGTTTAGTGTTTTAGAACCTCGTACGTTGTCGGATGGAAAGACTTACTATACACCACGCATCCAGGTGCTGGCCCACTGCTCGAGGTTAGTGCCGGGGAGAATGACAGCAGGGTCCTTGCCACCGAGTTCAAGTGTCACAGGAGTCAGGTGTGTTGTGGCAGCCATTGCGACCTTGAAGGGAATATTAAGAACACACTCCAAAAATGCCAGCGATATCTCTGACCTTCCGTCCGACAGTCTCAGAGCCAATGAATGTAATATGTTTAATTAATGGTGAAGTTGTCAATGCATCTGCCTGCTCAGGATAACAAAAGACGGTTTGGACGATGTTGGGGTTATGACCACATGCCGCTAAACACCTGGAGAGAACTCCAATGAACCAAGTCGTCGACCAAACAACTTGTTCAGAGCATTTGAGCACAATAGCATTTCCAGAAAAGAGGGCGGCAAGGATGGGAGAGAATGCATTATGGAGTGCTGTTGAGCTTAAAAATTAGCGATTTGTCTCCAAAACCACTGCTCGACACGTACGGTAGTTCCACGATACAATGGCGGCAACCACTCCCAAAGGTTCGTAAATAACTTGTGACTTTTTGTAGAACATCATTAAATTCGAGCGTCTCGTTTCAGGTCGTAAAGCCTTTTCTCCATGTTTGATGATCCACTCCATCTTAGAGCAAGTCGTAAGAATTTCTCCCAATGCAGCGTCAATCACTAACAAAAGGCACAATTAGCTGATGGCATTTCTAGCAAGAGACGGTTCACTCACAAGTTTTGCCAGTATCACGGCATGCGACACGCGCAACCACCTCCTGGTTGTCCACTAACCACTTCTGCAGGCTGCGAATGACGCGCCGGCGTTGTTGGAAAGTCGTGTTCTTCCAGGTCTTCTGCGCCTCCGCGGCTCGCTCGATTTTTTGTTCAATCTCATATTCATTGTCCGCAAGGTAGGTTCCCAGATGGAGGCCAGTAGATGGGTCGTAAGAGGTAATATATCGTCGGTCAGGTACACTCATGGCAGATTGGATTTCTGGGTTTTTAATGTGACTGTGGAGTGTTGGTTCCTCGAGTTGAGTGGCCTCCCATGCTGGGTCGGCAGCCTGTTCAAAGAAAACACGGTCAGTATCGGAAACAGTGGTATAAATTGAGTCTACGTACATCCGGATATGTGAATTCAAAAGGTACAGGACTGTTATGTCGCCTCTGATAGCGTTGGAACACCAGATAAATTCCGAAAGCAAAGAAAATGGATATAGGATAGACGGCGTCGACTTTTCGTTTAGATTCGGAGTCCAAACCCAACTTCATCGTCAGGTAAGGATGGTTCATGAGGGATATCAAGGCGTCCATTGCAGGAAAACCCGCGAGTGGGGAGGATATCGAGTTCTGGATGAACAATTTACAAAATCAACCGAACTTCCAACACGCGACTTCCAACTCGTTAAGCACGTGATCGGGCCCAATTGAACTTAGGTTACAAGTACTGAAGAACGGTGACTATGTTGGTTATTGATTGTGGGTATAGAAAAAGAGAGTCGAAAAATCAAAAAAAAAAATTGCAGAGCGGTACACGAGTGGGAAATGAGCGGTGCTGGAATGGAGTGAATTATCAAGCTGTAGGATGATGCAGGTAATTAAATATCCAAAGTCCGAAATGGGGACATAAAGACGGGCAAGAAACATAAAACAGGCATCAGATAAGGGATAGGTTAAATGCGGGACATGTCGCTACGTGGTCGATGGCGAAACTACCTCCTTCATGCTTGATGTTGAATCTTTCTTCCGCAAACCCCCAAGTTGGCTGATCCTCTTCAACGCCAGACTGCTCTTTGACTTTTTGTCGTTTTTCTTAGTTCCGGCGTCTGCGGGGGTCACAGGAACCTCATGGACCAACTCGCTGTCATTCGTCACATACGGTTGAGGATCCTCCTCCTGCGAAAGCTCGATTGGACCCTGTGATGTACCAGCCAGTCCTCCGCCTCCAATTAAACGAATAGTAGTGACTGGGAGTTCAACTCCATCGATATCGGAAGAAGTGTCCATAATCAGATTCGGTGGGGACGATGGAAGACCATCAGTTATTTGGGATGGAGAAGGCTCCAAGGGCGCCTGAATTAGTCCAGGAGTTGAATCTTCTAAAAGGTCGGGAATAATGAGAGCCGGAGAAGATGATTTGATGATTGTGCGAGTTGACGACAACAATTCTGGTGGCGGCGGTGAAAGAGGGAGAGCCGAGCCACTCGCGTCAGAAGTCTCACGACGAGCAGGAGATTTCGATTTCCCCGTCCGACGTGTTGACGTAACAAGACCAATGTCCTCAGAAACTTCGCGCATTCCATTAATGCGCCCTGATTCTAAATCATCATCCATTGACGAGTGTCCTGATTCTGGGGGTGACTGTGAAGGGGAAATTTCATGAGGTAACGGAAGGGCCACAGGAAGAGGAGCAGGGGCTTTGGTAACAGATATCATAGGGACCACGTCTGGGTTTTTGGAAGAACCAGACTGTGAGTGGGCATGACGATTGAGCGCATCGACCGTTGGCGAAGGTATTTCATCAGCTGAATCTTTCAGAATGGGGATTGGTACTTCGGCCCCTAGACCGTGCATCGACAGTTCCACGACATGTAGGTCTCGTTGTTCTTCCACCTGAAGAGAGGATTAAACACAACAAGAAAATATCTGGCGACCACTGACCTGTTTGACACCCTCCTCTTCAATAGGGTTCAAAGCAGAGTCTGATATCATTCCAGCATCATACCACTTCCGCATGCTCCGATCCGCCCACGCTTCCAACACATTCCAACCTCGGTAGTCACCAGTGTACCGCAGTCCACCACCGGAGCCATTATCACCACCCCCATCCCCTTGTCCGCGACCATTTCCATCGTAAAAGTAGCTCTCGTAACCAAGCTCATCCTCGCTTCCCTCGCTGGCATCATTAGCCCCAATTTCGAATCCTTCACCGCTCTCAAGTTCTTCCACGAAGCTTGCCAGCCAATTGGCCCAACCTGTAATGCCTTCACCTTTCCATAATACGACTTTTGTATCAAATTCACGTCCAAAAACAATAACTTGTCCAATTGAACCGCTTTCACCTGGGTTGAGATCAACACCAAGATAGTTTCCAGCTTTGTCGGCGATGAGTGGTATCCAACCCCGTTGTGAATATTCCTTCCTGACCCAGCCGGGAGGAATAGATTGCATAGACTGACGCAGAGATTCACTGGCGCCGGTGGTTGGATCAAGGTCTACCTCCCTCCAGAACCTCCACTCTTGCAACACACTTTCCAGGGGCAGCAGAGTCAAGCCAAAAAATAGGCCCTCTGGGCAACCAGCTGCTGACTCGGCTTCCTGGCCATCTACACAAAGGTATGATTCGCGCACGACCGCGGGGAGCGCGAAACCGAACTGCAGTTCTAATTGGGTGAGGTCTTGGGGTAAAATTCCATAATTGAGGGTATCACCAAGTTCGGGGTATTCTCGGCTTAGCCAAGATCGAATACGAGCCCAGGTCTTGGAGAGGGGCGGGTAACTTCCATTCGGAGAGTAAGGAGTGTGCAATGGGTCCATATGTGTCGGAAGGAGAGATGCAGAGACGGGGCGCGAACTACGAAGAGTTAGCGAGTAAGATAAAGCATTCAAATTCAACGCACGATGATGGGAGGTATCCATAGGCTGCTGTACCCTGTGGTGGGTAGGTATATGAGGTTGAGGCACGCGCCGTGTCTGGATCTGGAGTGCTCAGTGCATTCGGGTTAAATGCATCTGGGTGGAAAACTGGCGATGATGTCGGGAGAGAAAAGGCCTCATGGGTCGAGGAAAAGACTTGGCCCTTTCTTGAGGAATCATAATTGAAAAGAGCGGAAAGCCAGCCCATGGGAGGAGGAGTCGACAAGTCGTTGTAACCGTTCAACGTCAAAGCTTCACATGGATTACGTAAATAACTCCCCGAACGCCCGCATCAGTCAATTTTCGACTAGTACAAACCGAGAACCACCGCTCTGCGCATGACATAAACAAAAACAAAAAAAAAAAGACTGCATATTTCGCACCTCGTCTGTCAACCCTTCGGCAATCCTATAAGTAAATCATCGGGCCTAGCTGACAGTCTCGGAAACGGCGTTCTAATGCCAAGGTTTCGTGGAGCGCATGCAATACATATACATGTTTGATCCCGTCACCAGCTCCATCGGCTCTATTTGCCGCATTTTTATGTGGCTCTTACAACTTGAAATTGTTCATACACTGGAACTGGGGGGGGGAGTCACTCCTCATTCCACACCCATGCTGGAAAACCATTTCCCAGAGGGTCCCGGTGGGCTCAAAAATCAGGTAAACATTAACATTTCGAGCGCCTTGCCAGTAGCCTCGGGGTGGAAGGACCATCGTGCGTACAAGGTCGGCATCGTCAACTACTTTGTCGTCAACTACTTGAAGGTTGCCGACATGTACGCTATCGAGATTATCAGTCCTAGCTAGCATCGAGATTCGAAACCCACAAAGAATTCTCACCGCATGTGGCACACGGTTACCCGGTATCATACAAGTTGACATTCGTCCCTCAGTGGAGTGCATCTCATTGATCCAAGGATGGTCTAAAGGTCCTCGCAAACTCCTGAAAGGACTATATAAATTTCCGTCATTTTTGAATCCACTTAGTACCTCCCAGCTACCGAGTTTCTCGCAGTTCTAATCCAATACTAGTCTGCAATGTCAATAATACCGAATCCTGAGCCTGAGGTTGTTAAGGGGCTCGTTAACCAATGCCACCGAGCTCGTGCTCATCCACGATCGAGATACCTATTAAAGCAATTAAGTTCGAACAACCTAGGTTTCTCCTAAGAAATAAAAAGAACCGCGATCGAGGATGTAAAAATGAATTTGCGAAAGTGGTTCAGGGCACTGGGTGTAGGGTTTGTGAATCAACCGCAGTGCGCCACACTTCCCATACATAGATGAACAAGTGTCGACCAGACGAGGCCCCGAGTGCTCATCAATTGATAAATATTACTTTTCGCAGGACCAGAGTCGAACCCAAACTTTGTTGCGAAGATGGCCGGCCGCGGGATGCGAGCATTTGAGTAGGATTACATAGTGATTAAAAACCTTCTTTATCAGCAAGTTGACAATTTACTTTTCCGCTTTTTGTCTTTTCCCCTTAAAATTCCTGGGAAATGGGGTGTTTTTTCGTCCCTTTTTTCACTTGCACAAGCAGAAAAAAGCTAATTGTTAGACTTCTAATGGGCTTGTTGACAGAATAGGAATATCCCCACTTCAAGTTGTTTGGCCTTTTTGCCAGTATCGCCTTGAGGTAGCAGTTATAGTGGGCCGCCTGTTACAGGGATTCGAGAGCAGCTCCGAGTCTGGCAAAGTCAGAATCACTGTGCACTGTACACATCAATATATATTTTAAAATGTCTAAGCGTACATTATTGGCTTGTAAGTAACCAAAGGGTGGTATAGTCCAGTAAATCAATACATCGACAGCAGAAAGCAATTTGAGGAAAACAAAAAGAAACAAGTGAGTACCCAATTCGTCTATTGAACCAAGGAAGTATGGGCTTAAAGAGATGTTATGTCAAGGATTTGAAGTGGAATACGCCAATAGTATTTCCAAAGCCAGCTAACACATGAGAAGGGGCGATAAGAAGGGGAGAAACACGGGTAAATGGTAATCTGGTGACAGATTCGCCTGCTAAATGCCAGGAACTTAACGAGGATGACGAATTAGTGCGAGATGAGGAAGATGAGGAATAGGAATGTGAAGGTGATGAGGATGATGAGGGGGGATTTGTGTGAGTGGCAGGTCGTGAAAGCATGGACAGCAGTGAGCTTCGCAACGAAACTATAGCTGGGTCGAATGTCCAGAGCTCCCATCGCTCGAGGGTTGCGCTCGTCAGACCAGAAGAGCTGGAGTTGTATAGGGTGGCTGGAACCACGGGCGTCTTTGATTTCCCCTGCGACCGTGGTTTTCGACGAATGCCAACGAACTTGTTGTCCGCCACATCCCACCCCCCTCGTTCGCACGCAACATCCGCCAACGATACGAGGACGGCGTTCCTCCATATCGACCGTGCATGGGGATTGGGTGTTGTCAAGCTGCTAAGGTCGGCGTTGTACGTTGATCCCGTACTGAGGTCGTAGCCGAAGTCATACTCTTCTCCTGAAATACTACTGGGAAATGGGACTGTCAGGAGCTCAGACGACCTCCTCGTGTTATCCTTCTCCGATGCTCGCCTCGAATGGACACCGTGACCTGAGACAGGAAACGCAGAATTCTCAAATGCTGTCGCCAACCGCGCTCGAGGTATTAGAGGAGACCCCTTCTGCGAAGACGACGCATTACTACTACTCCTCGACCTCCTCCCCAAACTCTCCCTTGATGCAACACGACTCAACTGCTGTCGTTGATGATGCGCCCGCGAACACGAGCACCTCCTTGTTTGATCGTCCAAATACAGTTTGAAAAACTGCACAACATGGTCTGCTGAGAATGCTACTGCCAGGCTCTCCATTGGGAGCTGCCCACAGAAGTGACATGTCTCGCACCGCACAGGGCATACCCTGACATTGCGGATCTGCCCATACCCCTCCTCCAAGATGGTAATGCATTCCCCTGTTAACCCATCCCAGAGCGACACCGTGCCCGCCTCGGTCGCAGCAGCCACCACTACCCGCATACTCCCATTCATCTCCGCCCTGCAGGCATGTACCTTACACACCATATCAAATGAATTTCCTGGCTGAAGCAAACAATCATTCAGCATCGTCGGCTCAAAATCGCCTGTCTCCAAGAGCTCTAGGGAGCCGTCGTTCAGGCTGAAGGCGATCAGTGCCCCGTCGCCTGGGGTAACTTGCATAAGTGATGCCCGTACCACACCGGCACGACGCGAAGATGAAAAGAACGACGCCGTCGGGGATTCGCCGATTGTCCACCGGGCAGCGACACCGCCTTCATAGGTCGCAAGTAGAACGGGGGTAGCGACGTTCTGTGTTGTGTGCTCTCGGGGGTTGGATTCGGAAACAGGGGGTACGCGACAGGGATTTTGATTCGGGCTGTTGTCGTTGCTACACTGCAGTAAAGGTGAGGCGAAACGTATCTCTGCAACTATGGGAGACGAATTCTCCAATAAAAGCAAAGGTAACAGTTTAGCTGTCGCATTTGCCTCATTGACACTCCAAACAGCGATCAAACCCGCGCCAGTGCCAACTGCGAAATATCGTCCAACGTCATCAACTGTGAGGGCAGTTATAGTCGACGCCGAAGACGTCGAGGTGCCCGCCATTCGAAGTAACACATCCGCTGCATTTATCGCAATGTGTTTCTTGGTCTGCGAAGTCCACACGAAGATTTCGTTATGCAAGCCAACGGAAACAACCGTCTGTCCATTCTTGCTTGCTGCGATAAGCTCAACATCACTCGCAAATGCTCTGGGCAGAGTAGAGAACGATATTTGGCCTTGTAAGCTTTTCTGATCCTCCTGCGCATGCGAATAGGTTTCTGAATCAGGCCGCTGCCTTTGCGCTTCGAGCAGCTCCGTGTTTTTTAGAAGGTATAAAAGCAAACCCCACAAAGCGCCCGTCGTGGCGGCGATCGGGAGAACCAAAATTGTGAGCAACCACAACACAAACTTGAATGTCTGCATGGTATAACGTGACTTAGACGAGGGAGCCTGCATGGCCAGACCGCCGCGGCCAGCACCCTCTAGGTTGAAAGTGATTACTGTGGGTAGCTCGATGCGGAGATGTAATAGTGGCGCTTGTGTGGGGTTTAGAGCCTTCCAGATGTGCTCCGCGGTAGGAAGTGTATCTGACGAAGCTCGGATCTTAGTTCTGGAAACGGCTCCGAGTGGTTTCGGGAAAGAAGGCGCCAAAGTCGATGACGTCGTGTAGGTTGTGTAGTACAACGTGGCGGCGATAGCAAGAAGCTAATGGTGAAAAATGGCAGTGTTTGAGGTCCATACTGCTCGAGAAGTAGAGGGAGAAAGAAGAGACGCACCATCAGGAGGCTGATGTTGGTAGCTGCTCTCCCTTGCAAAAGGTTTTGGGTAGTCACGATAAGCTTCCGCCATCCAGAACGTGGCGGTTTTGTGATGGGACTCTCCTTCTGTGACAGCTGTACGGAAGGCGCAAGACTGGTGTCGTGGCGAAGGAGTTCCTCAAGCTACGGGGAAAGACCTGGTTAGCCATCTGCCAAGTGTACCGAAGGATGGATAGTACCTCTAAACGCGCTATATCAATTGATAGCACGGCAATGAAGAAAGTATGTGCTAAAAACCAATGCGCCACCAGCACCACAATGGCGAAGATACAAAACTGACGGACGGCTCCAACGGCGAACACTGCAATGACACCAAGAATTGCATTATAGGCCACAACCTTGAGGGTATTGGACGTGCCAGCCCTACTTAGGCCTTCTGCAATACGTTGCTTGACAGAGAGTGTGACAGAGGTTTTGCCAACAGCATCCACCTATTAGAAAACATACATAACCGTCACAGGTGAATAAAAGAGGCCAATACTGAGTCTAGCCTTACCAAATTGAACATGTTCTCCGCCCCGACAAAGACAATGACGATCGGAAGTAACTCCCTGTTGTGAATGAAGAAGAAAAAGATTAAAAACGTGCTCCAAAATTAGATTTCGACTTGTAAGTGGAGAAGTACGCACCACGGAACCATAGTTATCTTGAAGCCCACAAGAGCGCACACGCTGAGAGATGTGATGGTGGACACAGCGATTTCAACGAGAGCAGTGAATGTCACTCCAATGCGAGAGTGCACCGCATCCATCCGTCTGACAGACCAGGCAACATACGCGAAGAAACCAATATAGGCCAGATAGAGAAAGGCCGAAATAGCTGACCAACCCTTGTTCGTGGAGTCTGTCCGATGGGGATCATACTGCAAATGGAGAAGGTCAAATGAATTGAGTATGGAGGACTTGAATGAAAGTTACGGCATGATCCTACCTCTAGGGCTATTAGGATAGGCTCGGGGACTTGGAAGGCGACCGCAGCATGTTGGGCTATCGCATTTTGGATAGTCTGGACCCACTGCGTGTGCTCAGTAACTGAGCCCCAACAAGCGCTATTGGGAAAGAAGTAGGTTAACGCCAGAAAAGTGGCGTAGTCGAATTTGTTGCCGCCGACATGGTGTTCATATGAACCTCTGCCTGCTAGCACCATATGCGGCGTAACAGGGAACCCAGACACGGACACGTTCTTGTAATAGCCGAGTGTATCTAGAATATTTGAATCGGAGGTTAGAATGTTCCTGTCATAGTTCCAGAACGCCAGTGGTGAAAGGACGAGACATTCTCCATTGGGCTTTTTGAGGCAGGGCGAGTCTCCGGTGAATATGAGCTGCTGAATGCGACGCTCGAGGTCGAGTGCAGAAAGGAGGATGTCGTGGTTTAAAGGGCCTTCGTCCTCTACCAGTGGACTTTGGATAAATATTCTCTCGATTCGGAGTGCGTGACCGTCCCTGCACTTTGCCCGAGTAACTGGGTCTTCATAGACACGAAGTGTATCTTGACCGGACCAGAGATTGACGAGATCGTTTGGGGATTTAAGGTTGGTGGAGGCATGCGGAGAGGTAAAAGCGTCTAGAATGGATTGCGAAGAGTTTCTTGAGGAAGTGTAGAGGTCAAGGGCGGGGTAGAAGAGCGATGTGATAACAACGCATGAGATGAGGATAACACGAATTTGGTGCGTTGCGCAGTGCCTAGTATTACAAGAGGATTATGTAGCCCGACTCTTTGCAAAAAAATAGTGCAATGCTCACAGTCCGAACTGCAGAAAGAAGCGTTGTCCTAGCGTCCGGGCCCACTGAAGTGGCCAACTGGTGAGCCCAGGTGCCGACATGAAAGTTTGAGAGAAGATGCGGTGGAGCGTGAAGCGAATATATAAAACGGCTAAAGGAGCATAATGGAAGGAGTGTGATAACGATACCTGCAATGAAGCGAAATTCGACTCGCCGGAATTATGGGGACCATGTCAATGATCACGTGTAGCTGCCATATTTTTGCTGGCGAAATCCCACTGTCCTCCTTAATGGCCCTCACCTCCACCGTTTGTCGGAGTGCACGACTCGTGTCTGCGAAGCGTCGTATGTATTTCCATCTTTTCAGTCAGACGGTCATAACCGATGAATATTGTATCCTCCAACAGTGCTGCATGGCTCGGCGTCGCGTCGCGCCATTACCAACTTCCTAATGCCCGCCATGTCTCCTACTATGACTGAAGGTGGGATCGCATCGTGGAAGAGGAAGGAGGGGGAGTCGTTTCTTCAGGGCGATGTATTGTTGGAAATTGTGCGTATTTTTTTTTACATTAATTAACTCGGGATCCCAAGTACCCGCATGCAATCATTTGAAATCGCCTACTCCCACTTTTCATTCACATCTCTAACTCGAACATCTCTCTCTGTAGGAAACCGACAAGGCCACCATTGATGTCGAGGCCCAGGACGATGGCATCATGGGCAAAATTTTGGTATATTACCTGTGGCTGCGTACATGATCCTTGAACCGAACAACGTCATTTATTTTTAGGCTCTCGACGGTGCGAAGGGAATCCCGGTCGGAAAAACAATTGCACTTCTAGCGGAAGAAGGCGACGACATCTCCAGCCTCGAAGCTCCCAAGGATGAACCTGTACCAACACCCCCGATACAGGCCGAAGCCCCTGCACCAGCGTTCACTTCGTCCTCCCCACTAACACCGAACCCTAGTGGTTTATCAGCATCTGATAGTCAACTCTCTACATCTCATGCACACCCGCCAACCCATTCTCGCCCACTCTTCCCTTCTGTACACCGATTATTGTTGGAAAACAATATCACGAAGCCAAATGACATCAAGGCAACTGGTGTACGAGGAATGCTGACGAAGGGTGATGTTCTTGCTTTCCTCGGAAAGGCCTCAGGTCCACTCGGCACATTCAAGCCAGGTGTATCACCAATAGAGGAAGCAACTCAAGCTTCAGGAAAGGCGCCTGAACTCGAGAAGGTTCGTCCCTATTTTGAGCTATGGATGCGTGTTTTTGTCTCAAATTTTTCTCCACACCAGGCTCCCCTTGACGGCATGGCTATCCGTCAACTCATCGTTTCGTCTATGCTGCAGGCATCCATGAAGGCGCGGAACCCTATCCCTGCCAGTGCGTATACTAAATTTAATCACGAAAAACATCCAACTGATTTTATAAATAGGCATACAAAACGCGGACTTTGACTCTGTTCTCGCTGACTACCTTCCACCCTCTCCCAAATCATTAGAGACTTCGAATCCAGCACCCCTCGCAACACCCAAAAAGTCAAGTTATTTGGATGGGCTTTATTAGTCCGAGTCTAGACATTATTCGCTTTTTTATTTTTTTTGACATTAGACGTACATATATCTATGCGATGACTGAGGGTATGTTGAAAGGCGAACAGAAGGCCCTCTCAAGGGCAGTTAATAAAATGGTTAATGAAACGGTAATTCGGACCCGGGCCGCGGATCCAGGTTGACCCTGCCTTATCTCTCTCTGCAACTTCAACCAGGTTATGTCTCAGGACGAAACCCTTCCACCTGTAAGTACAACTCTCTACCTCCCCCAGAAACACCAAGCGATGAAGTAACAAGCGTGATCCTCTTCTTTGACGCGACTTCGTCCTTGGCCGATTTACTAGGTTCTCACCGCGTCTGTCCATGACGTTCGCTACTTTGCTGCCCTTCTTCGCGGTGTCAATTTCGTTAACGTAAGTCTTTTTTTTTCGATTATCTGGTTTATGGAGAAAATTTGTCTGCTCCTCTTCGCGTTTGACGCGTTTTCTTACTTTCTTACTCTCCTTTTTCCTTTGGCCAGCGTGCAACAGTAACAGTGACCGAGCGAGGGCTCACTATCACGGTGGAAGAGGCGCGTACTTTGCTAGGTACCCAAAATTATATCCAGCACCCACAAAATCAGGGCTGACACAATCCCTAATTCACGCCAGGTACGGCATTCATTTTCGCTGACATCTTCGATGAATATGCATACCACCCGGAACCCCCTGTACCGCGCCTGAAACCACAACCACGAGCGAAATCCAAGCGGCAGCAGAAACAAAAGAAGCGAAAGACAAAGCCTTCTCCACAACAAGAGCTCTCCGAAACCGAATCGGAATCAGAAGCCGACGACGACGACGATTATCAAGAAGGACAAGATGAGGAACAAGATGAATTGGACGAGATCTCAAATAACGCTGCTTTCGAGGTACCGCTGAACACACTCATTGAGTGCTTGAATATATTTGGTACGGCCGGACCAGCGACGGGGGTTATCGGGCCATCGTCGTCTAACGAACGCAGTGGTGCTGGAGGCGGGGGTGGTAGAGGACGGGGACGAGGGAGTGCTGGGGGTGGGCAGGGCAGAGGATGGCGTAGGGGGGATAATAACGATTCCGATCAGGAAGACGGAGGGAGGCCCCGAGGTCTGGATATGTACTTCGGGGCTGGTGCATCTGAGAAGAGGACTGGCATGCGCCTTTCTTACTTTGGTGGTGGGTATCCTCTGACTTTGATCATGTGTGTTCTCTCTTTTTTGTTTCAAGAAAGGTTTTCCTGATGTTGGAATGTATGTAGTGCGGAGGATGCATCTGGTCCTACCACCACATGCGAAATTACGACATTTGATCCCGAACCACATCTAGAACTTAATTTCGATAATTCGACAACGTAAGTCAGTTTTAATTTCGCTTCGGTGCTACGTTTACAACTTTGTTTAGTGTACTTAAAATTATTCTCAAGGTCGGTTGACCCTTTGCATCCGAGCAAAGGTCTGACGGCTCTTCCCTGCCAGTCCTCCTGGCTACGCGATGCACTTTCAGAACTTGATCCATCTTGCGACAAGTTAACATTCGTCGGGAATCCACCGATAATTCAAGAGCAAGATCCTCGGGAATTTACTGGACGACAACGAACACAGAGGATTCCTGTGGCCAAGCCCATGTTAAGAATTCAGGCTACTGGAACTTTTGGTAGTACAGAGGTACTGTTAATAATCTCAGATATCCTTGCACTTGAGCTAATGTAATCTTCTCTTTGTCAGATGGACTACCCGAATGACCGTGATGTGCTAGAAACATTTGAATGTACGAGGAATGTTAGCTTCAGGTTTGTCGGTCTCCTTGGGGCCCCTCATTCCATTTTGACAATCACTGCAGCTACCGATTCGGCCATATATCACGCGCACTTCGAGCTCTACAGAGCTCGACCAAAACATCACTTCGGATAGATGAAGAAGGTTTGCTGAGCCTCCAGTTCCTCATGCCGTCCCCGAAAGCAAGGGCGGAAGGTGGAGCGGATGCCTTCATTGAATTTCGGGTAAGTTATCATTGCATCTTTTAATTGGGATAAGAAATTTTACCTTTCCCGTGATGATATCAGTGCTTGGCCCTTGATGACAGTTTTTAATTTGGATTCACTCTCCAATTTGTATTTTTAGTGTTCCATGTATGGCTCCAAGAAAATTTCTGCAATTTACACAAGTTGTGTCGTTTCTTGGCCGCAGGCATGGGCATGGGCAAGCAAAGGTGTATTATGAGCACTACAATTACAAAGTTGAAACCTTCAAGATGTCTCCAAGTTATTACAAGAGGTCATCAAATTCGGGATTCTCGCCCTCCTGCTTCCTGCCCTCCTGCTTAGAGGACAGATTGGAAACGACCATCCTCCGAATAGCCGCACCATCAATCTGTTTTTAAAAACTTCAACTACAGGCTTGGGAAAATGATATAAAAGAAACTTACGTGAACTATGTCTTCATTGTCAACAGCAGAACCCGGCCACTTCGGAACCAAGGGACTCTGGGGGATGCACGGCTCCTGGGGTGGCTGCAGGTGGATACTTGGCAAAGGAGACGGCGGCACATCGACTCGGTAAGAGGATGAAGCATCTTGAGTGTCAAGTCTGGGGGTCAGCAGCGCGCCTCGAGGGCCGCCGACATGCGCACTGCGATGCCCGTACCCCATCGTGTGCATCTCGAATAAAGAGGGTGTGCGTGGAGAGAACGACGGTGTGCG
>Ga0307509_10002247_pt1 | contig 31612 bp, 22 predicted proteins | sample 10_EM_MG_FD_202245 | JGI IMG/M metagenome (GOLD analysis project Ga0307509, IMG submission 202245) | Populus trichocarpa ectomycorrhiza microbial communities from riparian zone in the Pacific Northwest, United States - 10_EM | ecosystem: Host-associated > Plants > Roots > Unclassified | place...
AACATCTGTGCCGCCAATGATGGACCTGAGTCATCACTTCACCAACCTGCGCGAATGGGCCGGGACGAAACGAGTCACTTGGCAATGACGCTGAATTTCTTGCCAGCGATCTTCTCGGACCCGCGTCGCGCAGTGACGGTGACATTCCACGTGCCGCCCATCACCAGGTGAGTGGTGCCTCGATAGACTCCGTCGCCAACGTGAGGGAGAACTGCGGTAGCGCGCATTTCCGGCATGTTCATCGACGGCATCGCGGGCATGTGGTACACGACCGATACCTTCGCGTCGGTGACGACAGTGCCATCCGCTAGCTTCAGGATGACTTCCGAGATGTTGTCGCCGGTTCGCGGCGGATCGGGATCGCTCTTGAACGAGATGACCGATTGACCGTTCGGCGCCGTGGCGGGGACAGCAGCGACTGACGGCCGGGTTGGATTTTCGCCCTGCGCCGGCTCGGGCGCGCGATTGCACGCCCACAACAGCAGACCTGTGCATGCCGCTATGATCAAGGCAACACCGCAACGGACTTTGTTGTGCACGGAGTTCTTCTCGACTGCTATTGATCGAAAGCCCGCCGTCGACGCCGCAAGTCCTGGCCGATTGCGAACAGGCACGGGATGAGGAACAGCACGTAAATGGCAGAACTCGCCATACCGCCAATCGTGGGCGTCGCAATAGGCTTCATCAACTCCATTCCCTGGCCCGTCGAGAACATGATCGGGAACAGCGACAGCACCGTCGCCGCAACCGTCATCAGCTTCGGGCGCAGGCGTGCGACTGATCCTTCCACCACCGCATCGACATATGATTGGCTCGACCCCTGTTTCGCCAGTGCCTGCCGGATGAACACGATCATGATGATGCCGGTTTGAATGGCCACCGCGAACAGCGCGACGTATCCGATGATCACGGCCGTCGTCATCGGATAGCCCAGTTGCCATTGCAGGAAAATTCCGCCGACCAATGCGAACGGCACGGACAACATGATGAGCGAACTGTCGGCAAGCGATCGAAAGGCGAGCAGCAGCAGTGCGAAGATGATTACGAGCGTGGCGGGGACCACATACAAGAGCCGGGCGCGCGCCTGCTTGGAGTATTGATATATCCCACTCCACTCGACGGAGTAACCCGCGGGCAGCGCCAGTTTCCCCGCGAGGAACTTTTGCGCCTTCTCGACATAGTCCGGTGCGGTTACCTCGGCGAGATAGATGTAGACGTAGCCCGCCAACTTGCCGTTGTCGTTGCGCAGCATCTCCGGCAGTTTTCTCACGGTGACATCGGCAATGTCGCGCATCGCAACCGTGCGCCCGCCTTCGGTAACGACAGGCGCTGCGCGGATCTTCTCCAGCGTGTCGATGTACTCGGATGAATACTGCAGCGCCAGCGGAACGAGCGTGTGATCGGGCTGCTTGATGGTGATGATGTTCTCCCCACCAATGGCGTACCGCACGGTCGACATGGCTTCATCGACGGTAACACCGCGCTCCGCCATTCTCTGTAGATCGTACTTCGCATCCACGAAGTAGCCGGCCGAGATGCGCTCGGCAATGATGGAAGTCGTGCCGGGGAACCCGCGCAGCAATGCTTCGATCTGCTTGGAGATGCGCTCGATCACCGCGACATCCTCGCCTTTGACCTTGATGCCCACCGGTGTCGGGATGCCTGTGTCCTGCATGACGACGCGCGCGGTGATCGGCTGCGTCCACGAATTCGCGTAGCCGACGATCTGCATGGCGTCGTTCATCTCGGCGACCAGCTTCTCCTTGGTCATGCCGCCGCGCCACTTCGACTTCGGCTGCAGCAGAATGGTCGTCTCGATCATGGTGATCGGCGCCGAATCCGTCGCCGTGTCCGCCCGGCCCAGCTTGCCGAACACCCGCTCGACTTCCGGAAAGCTTTTCAGCTTCTTGTCCATCTGCTGCAGAATCCATCCCGCCTCGCGTGCGGGCAATCCGGGCAACGTCGTCGGCATATACAGGATGGAGCCCTCCTCCATCTCGGGCATGTAATCCTTCCTGAACCCGGTCAGCACGACGATCGCCGGAATCATCACGAGCAGGCTCAGGCCGACGACGGCATAGCGGTACTGAATCGCCTTGTAGAGCACTGTGCGATACATCCTGACGCCGATGCTTTCGCGATGACTTTGCGGCGCCACCGTCGATCGTTCGAATACCCACGCAATGATGATGGGCAGCAGAACGAGCGTGAGCAAGGTCGAGAATGCCATCGCGAACGTCTTGCTGAACGCGAGCGGATCGAACAGCCGTCCTTCGCGCGCGCCGAGAAAAAAGATCGGCAGGAACGACGCCAGGATGATCAGCAAGGAGAACAGCAGCGGCCGGGTCATGGTGGCGATGGAGTTTACAATCACCTCGCGCCGCTCGGCAGTAGTCAATTTTCCGCGCGCCGCCAGCTCGGCCGAGCAGTTCTCCACGATCACGATGGTGGCATCGATCATCTCCCCGATCGCAATGGCGAGCCCCGCCAGCGACAGCAGGTTGATGGTCTGGTTGAACAGGGACAGCGGCAATGCAGTGAATAGCGTCGCCAGCAACAAGATGCTGATAGGTGCGATGGCACTGCGCAGGTTCCTGAGGAACAGCGCGATGATCACGATGACCACCAGGATCTCGTACGCCAACGTCTCGAAGAAGCTGCGCAACGTGCCCCAGATCAGCGTGGCGCGGTCGTAGGTCGCGACGATCTCGACGCCGTCAGGCAATCCCGCCTGGACCTCATGCACCTTGCCGATGAGCGACTGCGTTACCGACAGGACATTGCGGCCCTGCTCCATGATCGCGATGCCGCCGACGACTTCACCCGCTCCATTCAAGTCCGCGATGCTGCGCCGAAGATCGTACCCCACCTGGATGTAGCCGACGTCCTTGAGCCGGATCGCCTTGCCGTCCACGCTGCGTCCCACGACCAGGAATTCGAGCTGGTCGATGCTGTCGTAGTTGAGCACGCCGCGCAACTGGTAGTCCCGGTTGGTCACCTCGATGGTACGGCCGCCGACTTCCTGAAACGCCTTCTCCAGCGAGTCGATCACGTTCCGCAGCGACAATCCCGACGCGGCGAGCAGCGGCGGAAACAACTTGAGTTGAAACTGTTTCTCCAGCCCGCCGATGGAGGCAACTTCGGCCACGCCCGGCACTCCTTGCAACACAGGCTTGATCGCGTTCTCGTTCAGCAAGCGCAGCTCGCGCAGGTCGTGCGCTCCTTTGCGATCGACCAGCGCGTACTGGTAGATCCAACCCACGCTGCTCGCGTTTGGGCCCAAGGTCACGCTGGCATCGGCGGGAAGGCGTGCTCGGACCGTGGCGATGCGATCCAGCACCCGTTGCCGCACGGCGTCGCGCTGCGCCGCATCGCTCAGTATCACGTAGATGAAGGAGTAGCCCATGTGCGCGGTACCACGAACCGACTCAATGTCGGCGGTGCCGACCAGCGACTCGATCAACGGCGCGGTGACCTCGCTTTCCAGTAGTTGCGGGCTGCGCGGCCATTTCGCATAGATGACGATTTGCGGGTCCGCAATGTCGGGAATGGCGTCGAGCGGCGCGATGCGAATCGCATAGAGGCTGAGTATTGCCGCGACGCTCAGCAGCGCGATGACGAGAAACCGCAAGCGAATGACGCCGCTGATGATTGCGCTGATGCTCATCGGTGTCGGCCGCGTCAATTCTGGCTCTTCATCTTGTATTCCGCATCCACGAAGAAGCTGCCGATGGTGACCACGCGATCGCCTGCCACCAGACCGCTGAGTACCCGCGTATAAAGTTCGCCTTGCATGCCGACCTGAATTTCGCGGGGGACAAAGTCGCCATCGGCTCCTTCCAGGTACACCCTGTGGTGATCCTGCTCTTCGATGATGGCTTCATTCGGAATCGACAGGAATTCGCCGCGATCGGCAATGATCTCCAGCAGCAAGCTGGAACGCCGCTCATGGCCAGCGTTCGCGAGTGTGACCTCGACTACCGAGCGCTCCGGCTCGCCCGGATCGCGCGTGACGCGGGTAACCCGCGCCTGGTGCATGGAGGACCGAGCACTCATCGCAAAGGCGCGCACGCGCTGGCCGATCTTCACCAGGTCGGCATCGGGCGGATAGAGATACGCGGTCACCCGGCTACCGTCATCCCCGCTCATGCCGGTGGTCCGCACCCAGGTCTGAATGGGGCGCATCGAGGTTTCGCCCAACGTGAGCGTCAGGTCGACGGCTTGAGATCGAGTGACGGCGGTCGCTGGCCTCGGCGTGAGCCGCGTGTGCTCGCGCACATCGGCGGCGTGCAAGGCAACGCTGGCGAGCCAGCACAGCAGAAATGATTTGCATCGAAGGTTGGGCATCGTAGTGGCGCAACAAGCCCCGCGAATAGTCGCTTTGCAACTGCCGGCGCCAGCGGCTGCAAGCAGCTGGCGGCGTTACGGTGCGCGCTAGTGGCAGTAGTTGTCCTTGCTATCCATGATGTGAGTGCCCCACGGATAGAGTCCTACATTCGCGACTCGTTCGACCGCCTCGGTCTTTGCATCGATGATGAGGACGGCGTTGTCCGTCGAGTCCGCCAGGTATAGCTTCTCGTCTGCGACATCGGTCGTTGCGGTCTCGAGCTGGATGTTGGTCCCCAGCTTGATGCGCCCCGCCGCCTTGAGTGTGTTCATGTCATAGACATACACGAAGCTGCTGGTGGAACTGATCACGAACGCCTTGCCGGCGGCGAAGTTGATGCCCGTCATGTCCGGGCCCGCTTCCAGCGTGGCGGCGACCTTGTTGGCCTTCAGGTCGATGATGGAGATGGTTGCATCGCCGTTGTTCGGCGTGATCGCATACTTGCCGTCGTGGCTCATGTACACGCGCCACGGATCCTTACCCACGCGTATGACGTTCACAACCCTGTCCTCGCGCGTGTCGATAACGCCGACCACGCCCAGATCGCTGTCGGCGGCGTACAGGAAGCGGCCGTCGTTGGCGGGCGCCGCAATGTTGATGCCCTTGATGCCGCTCAGGTAGCGATCCGGATCGAGGCCGGCGCGATTCTGCGGCGGCGCGATCTGGATCTTCTTGAGCAGTTCATGGCGCTTGACGTCGATCACGCCGACCCAGTGCGCGCCGTAGTTGCCGACGTACGCCTTCGATCCGTCCGGCAGGAACGTCACGTTGAGCGGCTCCGCCAGGCCCGGGATGGTCTTGATCTTGGTCAGCGACTGCATGTCGATGACGGAGATCGAATCGCCTTCGGGATTGCCCTGGTAATACCAGCGGCTGTCCGGCGAGAACGCCAGATGCTCGGGCGCGATGTCGACCGGAATCTCCTTCACCAGCTTGAGCGTGCTCGTCTCGATGATGTACGCCTTGTTGGCGCGCGTGCCCCCGGTCACGACGTAGCGGCCGTCCGGCGACATCATCACCATGTGCGGGTTGACGTTGTTGCCCAGGAAGGTCTTGCCGACGAGCTTGCGCGACTTGATGTCCATGAACGCGATGTCGTTGGAATCGCGGTTGACGATCATCACCACCGAGGTGGGATCGGTGATCTTCACGTCGCCGGAGGCCGGCATGGCTGCATGATCCGCCATCTTCATTGAAGCAGGCATGGCAGGCGCATCCGCCGCATCGCTGCTCGCGCTGGCGATGAATCCGCAAGCGGCCATGATGCATCCACGGATGGAAACAACAGTCGTTCGACTAAACATTGCTTTGCTCCTTGGCGGTATCGGTCACAGGCCAGCCTGCAGGCGGATGCCTGGCACCACATATCCATAGGTCGGCGCCCCTTGCTGCAGCTCACGCACGTACTGGAGATGGAAGGACACGCGCAGTTTCTCGGACAGCCACAGGTTGTAGTAGCTCTCCACCAGTCTTTCCTTTGCATCCGCCGCCAGATCGAGCTGCGCGTAACCCAAGCCCCACACGTCCAATGGATTGAACACGTAATTGTTCTGGAACTGCACCCCGACGCTGTAGAAACGATCGTGGCCTTGGTCCGCGTCGGCCGAACCGTAGCGTCCGAACAGCGAGACCACCGGCGTCAGGCGCTGATCGAAACTCACGCCGTAGGCATTGCGATTTTCGTCCGAGCTGTTGTCCTGGCGGATCCAGGCGCGATAGTTGCCTTCGCCCAGCGAGAACGGCCGCGCGCGATAGCCCACCTCCGCCAGAGAGTAGATGGACTCGGAGAGATTGGTAGCGTCCGGATCGCTCTGCTGCACGCCCACCTTGAACGTGAGCGACTCCTTCGGATCCCACACCGCGGCCAAGCCGGCGCCGTTGCTAGATAATCCCAGCAGCGGGTTGTTCGCCAGCGCATCGCTCAAGAATTGCGAAGTTTCATCGTTGGCGACAGTGTTGTTGTCGAAGTAGTTGGTCAGGTCGAGCCGGCCGACGCTGAGCGCCAGCCGCTGGTCGAACAGTTCCGTCCTTACCCAGGCTTCGCGCAGATTCAATTCGTTCTGGCGCACCAGCCGCGCGGTGTACGCGTTGAGCAGAGTCAGTCCTTGCACCTCGCTGTCGGGCGGCGAACCGCTCAGGCCGACCACATCGGCGAACAAAGTGGTGTTCTGCGCCAGTTTGGCGGCGAAGATCAGGTCCGCCGACGCAAGCTCATACGCGTGGCCATCGGCGTCGGCATCCGGGCCGGTGGTCTGGATCACGCCCTGCGTCACGCTCGCCACGTCGATGCCGAGGCTGACGCTCTTGGCAGACTCGGCGGACAGCGCCTCTTCGATCTTCTCGTTGATGGTCTGGCGTCGATACACGCGCTCGCGCTGGTAGGTCACGCTCTTCTTGGCGCCTGCGGTGGGCTGGTCATATTCGTTGCCGTTCTTATCCACCCAGACGTCGATGCGCTTGACGCGCGTCTCGGGTTCGGAGAGCACGGCGCTCGATTCGATGTCCGCCATGCGCTTTTCGATGGCATCGAGCCGCTCCAGCAGAGCCTGGGAATCAGATTGTGCTGCGGCGGGTTGCTCCGGTGCAGGCTGACTGCCGGTGCGACCCTGGGACTGTATGTCGCTGAGGCGCTTTTCGAGCTGCTCAATGCGACGCAGTAACGCTTGATCGCTTTGCTGGGCCATCGCAATGACGGGCGCAAGGAGCAATGCGAACGCCAGCGGCCAGCCGGCCCATCGCTCCAGCCGTGGAACATGGATCGTCGACATTGAGTACCCCACCGTATCTTATAAGGACGCCCGCAACCTCCTGCTGGTGCAACAGGTGCTTGTGGCGGGCCCCGGAATCGTCACAGGTCGGTGTAGGGCTGTCGCGTTAATTACGGTTATGAACTGCAGTTACGCTTGTTAGTCGATGCGTTAATGGCCAAACCCTCTTCCCAGGAACATTGGTAGCATACGGCCCGTCCCGACGTCGCGAAGCCCGGGAAGGACTTCGAGACCCACAGTAAGAATCACTTCCAGCGCGTGGGGTCGTAGCGCGTCCGAGTCGTATCCGCTGCCCGCTTCGAATATCGCAAGCGGCTTTCAAAGCCTTCGGCAATCCATGCCCGGAACAGCCTCCCTTGAGCAACGTCGTGTTACTTGCCGTAGCCCAGATGCTGTCCGCATCGGGACTGACCGTGGTGGTGATTCTGGGCGGAATCGTCGGGGCGGATCTGGCACAGAAGCCGTCCTGGGCGACCGCTCCTCTCTCGCTTGCGGTCGTCGCGACCGCGCTCACGACGGTGCCGGCAGCCATGTTGATGCGCCGAATCGGGCGGCGCTCCGGTTTCATCATCGGCGCATTGATCGGAGCCGCAGGCGGCCTGGTTGCAGCGCAGGGCATATCCGGCGGAAATTTCGAGTTGTTTTGCATCGGCTCGATGCTGCTCGGAAGCAGCATGGCATTTACTCAGCAGTACCGGTTCGCCGCTGCAGAAAGCGTCGCGCCGGAACACGTCAGCCGGGCGATTTCCCATGTGCTGATCGGCAGCCTGGGGGCCGCGGTGATCGGTCCACAGCTCGCCCTGGCAGGTCGATGGTGGACTGCGACGGAGTATGCCGGTTCGTTCCTGACCGTGAGCCTGCTTTATCTCGTTGCGCTCATGGTCCTGTCGCGCCTGAAGCTCCCGGCACAGCCTGCCACCGACAGCCCCCTGGAAATCACGTCCACCGCAGAACTTCTCGCCGACCCTCACTTCCGGATCGCTGTGTTTTCCAGCGCCGTCGCTTTTGCGGTGATGAGTTTCATCATGACGGCCGCACCCATCAGCATGCACCGGCTGGATCATCACAGCGTCGAGGCGACGACTTTCGTGATTCAAAGTCATGTGCTCGCCATGTTTCTCCCCTCGCTCGTCAGCGGGCGCATCATTGCTCGCTATGGCGAACGCCTCGTCATGTTGTGGGGCAGCGCTTTGCTCGCGAGCTGCGTCGCTGTCAGTTTTGCCGGCCATCATGTCATGCACTACTGGTGGGGGCTTGTTCTGCTGGGCTTGGGCTGGAATCTGCTGTTCGTCGCCGGCACGACGTTGCTGGCTCGCCAGTTGCGCGGCGCCAATCGCCATCGCGCACAGGCCATCAACGAATTCACTGTCTTCGGAACACAGGCTTGCGCCTCCCTGCTGGCAGGGCTCGCCGTCCAGCAGATCGGATGGCGGACGCTCAATATCGCAATGCTGCCGCTGCTTGCAATCCTCATCCTCGCCGCAAGCCGCTTGCGATCCGGCGCATCGACCAAGGGCGTTGCTACTGTGTAGCCGACAATGCAAGGATGTTCAGATCGGATCTTGTCGTGGCCGTCACTGCAGTCTTATCCGCCATGCAAGTGCTTTGACGCCGGAAGGTTGGTGAACCGAAAAGCCTGACTGCTGCACCTACCAGGACTTGCCTTGTGTGAGGGTCACCATGAACTCGATTCACTCGACGGTAGCGAGCCCGCCGATACGCTCCACTGAAGCGACCGCCGCCCCGGCATCCGATCGGCGGGCGTACCGAATGTCATCGCTGGACATCCTGCGCGGGCTCGTGATCGTGGTGATGGCTCTGGATCACGTTCGTGACTTCTTCATGATCGCCTCCGTCCAGGATCCAACGGCGGACCCAGCAACCAGTCCATTGCTATTTGCCACTCGGTGGATCACTCACTTTTGCGCCCCGACATTTGTATTCCTTGCCGGGACGAGTGCGGGACTGATGGCACGCCGCAAGAGGCCCGCGGAGCTGGCGTCGTTTCTGTTGACGCGAGGTCTGTGGCTGATTGTCCTGGAGGTTTTCGTCATCTCCATAGCCTGGTCGTTCGCCCCGACAGGCATCGCCGAACTCGGCGGACGAACCTACGTAGCGCTGCAGGTGATCTGGGCGATTGGTGCCAGCATGGTGGTTCTGGCTGGTACGCAATTCCTGGGGCGGCGCGCGTGTCTCGCCATCGGTGCGGCGATCTTGCTAGGCCACAATCTTTTGGACGCGGTCTGGCCGGCAGCGAGTACTACCGGCAGCACCGCCCCCGTGTGGGCGGCGCTGCATGCGCGACAGCTATACGAAGTCGGCCCGCTTGCGATCTTCTTCTCCTACCCGTTGCTACCCTGGATCGGCGTCATGCTCCTCGGCTACGGCGCCGCCGGTCTTTTTGAGCTACCGGCGAAATTGCGGGACCAACGATTACTGCGCATCGGTATGGGCCTGGTCATCGCGTTCATTCTGATCCGTGCTCTGAATGTGTACGGTGACCCGCACCCGTGGGACTTTGATCCGAACCGAACTGCAGCGTCGGTCATGTCCTTTCTTGCAACGACAAAGTACCCGCCGAGTCTTCTCTACATCCTGATGACGCTGGGCCCCGCCGCGATCGCTTGTGCGTTTGCCGAACGCCTCCACGGTCCGATCAGAAATGTACTGGTGACGCTCGGACGCGCGCCGCTGGCGTTCTACATCGCGCATCTCTATCTCATTCATGCCTTGACTATCTTGCTTGGCATCGCGCAGGGCTTTGCGGCACAGCAGTTCTTGACCCACTACCGCTACTTTCCAAAAGGCTTTGGCGTCAGCTTGTTGGGGGTCTATCTGATCTGGATCGCGGTTGTTGTCATCCTTTACCCGCTTTGCCGCTGGGTCGCAGCTGTCAAGGCGCGGCGACAAGACTGGTGGCTCAGCTACGTTTGAGGCCGTAACTGACCCGGGCTGGGCTTCGCATCACATCGAATGCTATCCGTAGGTTGGGCTGAGTCTTCGAAGCCCAACGATCATTGGCGGCGTCAGAATGTTGGGCTTCGAAGACTCAGCCCAACCTACGAGGCTAAAAGTCCTTAACTTAGTGCCATTGGCTCTAGGGGCGAGCCGGTCCGCGTCGTGCTGCTTCGATCGTGGCGATGTCGATCTTTTTCATTTTCATCATCGCATCGAACGCACGCTTCGCAGCGGCACGATCGGAATCGGTCGTTGCTTCCAGCAGTGCGCGTGGAGTGATCTGCCAAGACAAGCCCCACTTGTCCTTGCACCACCCGCATGCGCTCTCGGCGCCGCCATTCCCGACTATGGCATTCCAGTAGCGATCGGTCTCGGCTTGGTTCTCGGTGACGATCTGAAACGAAAAGGCTTCGTTGTGCTTGAACATCGGGCCGCCATTCAGCCCGAGGCAGGAGACGCCCACCACCGTAAACTCGACCGTCAGCACCTGCCCTTGTTTGCCATCCGGGTAATCGCCGGGAGCCTGGTGAACCGCCGTCACGGCACTGTCCGGAAAAGTCTGAGCGTAGAACTTGGCAGCTTCTTGCGCCGTGCCGTCATACCAAAGACAAATCACGTTCTTGGTCACCGTCTGTCTCCATGTATCAGCCAGTTGAGTTGACGGCGCTGAAGCCGTAGCGAAAATAACTGCCGAAGGCGCCAGGCAGTTCCGGAAATACGGCCGCTTCATCCAGGTTGAATCCATTGGCGTTGGCGTGTGAATGGATGGCGACTTGGCTGACTTGCCGCCTCCGATCTTTGCGCCCATCATCAAGTATCGCCGGCGCCGACACGCCCAGGAGACCCAGAATGAGCCAGCAGACACCATCGAGCGGCCAAACCGACAACGCCAAAGCAGCCACTGAGCGCGAAGTGCCGACGTGGATTCAGGATCACCTTCAGAAATACCGACAGTCGCCGAACGAGGGACACTTCTGGGATGCCACTTTTGCCGGCGGCCATCCCAGAACGCCCACGCTGTTGTTGACGACCACCGGACGCAAGTCAGGCAAGCAACTGACGCTGCCGCTCATCTACGGCCTGGATGGCAACCATCATGTGATCGTGGCATCCAAAGGCGGCGCGCCGGAGCATCCGGCGTGGTACCTCAATCTGCAATCAAATCCGCAGGTGGATGTGCAGGTTGCGGAAAAGAAGTTTCACGCCATTGCCCGTACGGCCAGCGGGGAGGAGCGGCAGCGGCTGTGGGTGATGATGGCTGGCATATACCCTCCCTATACGGACTATCAGACGCGCACGAATCGAGAGATTCCTGTCGTCGTTCTGGAGCCGAGATCATGAGGAACCGTTAGCAGCTACTTCTGCAGACTTGCGCGAGCGAGCGCCGGTGCAGCCGTCAACGCATCGCGAGGCGAACCGCCCCATTTTCGATTCCAGGCGCGACGCAAGTGCAACCCCGAGCGGAACCCCGCCGCCTCCGCGGCACTCGTAACGCTCGCGCCATGTTCAAGCGACTGGCGCGCACGCTCCAGCCGTATGGCTTGCAGAAAGTGCAATGGCGATACGCCAGCGTGGCGGAGAAAGAGTCGCAGCAGATGACGCTCCGTGACATGGCCGAGCGCCGCCATGGCGGTCATGGTCCAGTCGCGTTCTGGCGCGGCGCCGATCGCATCCTGCACTCGATGCACCGCCGCGTGCATGTGCCGGCGGTGGGCAAGAAATGGTGAAAGCCCCGGGTCGAGCGGCGAGCGCCGCAAATATACGACCATGTCTTCTGCCACTGTGGCCGCCAGCGCCTCACCGCATTCATCGGCAATCAGATGCAACGCGAGGTCGATGCCCGCAGTGATGCCGGCGCTGGATGCCACTGGCCCATCCACCAGAAACACGCGGTTGTCCACGACCAGCGCCCGCGGCGCCAGTGCGCGCAAAACATCAAGCAGATCGTGGTGAGTAGTGCAGCGGCGATTGTCGATCAGCCCGGCGCGAGCGGCGAGCAGCGTGCCGGAACAGATCGCAATCAGCCGGTGTGGCGTATCAGGAGTATTCAGCTGATCGCGCAGCGTGCGAGCCAGCCATTGCGCCGTGGCATGGATCGCCGGCGTGGACTGCAACACTTGCACGCTTGGTTGACCCACCAGCACGACCCAAGTCCGCGACTGCAAAGTCTTCGGCAGCGGCTCGAGCTCGGCGAGTGTCAGTCCAACCGAAGTCGACGTGGCCGACACGGGGCCGGCGAAGCGTAGATGGAACCGCGGCGGCAGGCCGCGCTCCGCGCGCCGCAGATTTGCCAAACGGAACGCTTCCGCCGGCCCTGCGATGTCGAGCAGCAGAGAATGCGGCGCGATGACGAATAGCAGGTCCACCACTGAAGAGCGTTCGTTCATTTTCAGACATCGCCTCCCGGTGACAGTATGCAAGGAATCCTGGGCCTGCGTGCACTACGGCCGGCACTTATGTCCGAATATGCTCCAAACGTGTCGATGCGTGCCGCGTGGATCACGGCGCGAACCCATTAGCATGGCGACCCGATCCGGCGACTCCACTGCCATGCTCAGAAGCACGTCCGTCGATGTCCCTCTGCGACCAGTGCGCAGCAATTTCTTGTCCGGCATCTGGGCGCCAACGCTGCTGGCAACCTCTGGCTTGTGCGTCACTGCCACGGCGGCAGACTCGCCAATGGCCGCGCCAACACATCACGCCGCCGAAACCGGTGTGGATACCAGCATCCTGCCTGGTGAAGATTTTTTCGCCTACGCCAATGGCGCCTGGCTCAAGGCCACCGAAATTCCCGCGGGCAAGGAACGCTGGAATGCCCGTAGCGAGATCGACGAACTGACCCGCCAGCAGATCGCGAAACTGATCGACGACGCTGCTGCCGCACCCGCTGGCTCGGATGCGCGCAAAGTGGCGGATTTCCGCGCAGCTTATTTGAACGAGACCGCCATCGAGGCGCAGGGCCTCGCATCCCTCAAGCCGTTGTTCGACCGCATTGATGCTATCCACGACAAGGTGGCATTGGCCGGACTGCTAGGTAGCGAGCTACGCGCCGATGTGGACCCATTGAACTGGGGTGTCTACGACTCTTCTCATTTGTTCGGCCTGTCGGTGGAGCCCGGACTGAACGGTGCGAAGACCAACGTCGCTTTCCTGCTGCAAGGTGGCCTTGGCCTGCCGGATCGCGTCCACTACGTCAGTACCGCTGCCGACATGCAAGCGCTGCGGGCCAAGTACCGAGACTACATTGGCCGCATGCTGTCACTGGCAGGATTCGATCGTGCCTCGCACAGAGCCGAAGCCGTGATGGCGCTCGAAACCGCCATCGCGCACAGCCACGCCACGCCTGAGGAATCGGCCAACGAGCGGAACGTCGACAATGTCTGGTCACGTGCCGACTTCGTGCGTCAAGCGGCGGGCATGGACTGGTTCGCGTTCTTCGCTGCGGCCGGATTGTCGAAGCAGGAATCTTTCGTCGTATGGCAGCCGGCCAGCGTGAAGGGCTCGGCAGCGCTTGTCGGTTCACAGCCGCTGACCGCGTGGCTGGACTACCTGCGCTTTCACTTTATTGATCTGCACGCCGACGTACTGCCGCGAGCCTTCGCGGAGCAAGCCTTTGCGTTTCACGGCACGGACGTATCGGGTCAGCAGCAGCAGAGCCCGCGCACGCAACGCGCAATGCAAGCTACCCAGCAGGCAATGAGCGGCGCGCTTGGCAGGATGTACACCGAGCGACACTTCACGCCGGAGATGAAGGCGCGAGCGCAAGCCATCGTTGCCAACGTGATCGCCGCATTCCGCCAACGCGTTGAAGCTGTGACGTGGATGTCGAAGGCTAGCAAGACGATGGCGCTGGCAAAGTTGCAGACGCTCTACTTCGACGTCGGCTATCCGACGAAGTGGCAGGACTATTCCGGCTTGAGCGTGGATCCTCTGGACGCAGTGACCAACCTGCGACGCATCGCGCAGTGGAACTACCGCAATGCACTGGCGAGGCTGGGCCAACCGGTGGACATGACCGAATGGTGGATCGCGCCGCAGACGGTCGGCGCTGTGCTCCTGTTTCAGCAGAACGCCTATAACTTTCCCGCTGCGCTACTGCAGGCGCCCAAGTTCGATCCTGCCGCATCGGACGCCGCCAACTATGGCGCGTTCGGCGCCATAGTTGGTCACGAGACCAGCCACTTCGTCGATACGCTGGGCGCGGAGTACGACGCCGCGGGCCGCAAGACTCATTGGTGGACGGCCGAGGATCTGGCGAACTTCCAAGCGGCCACCGCACCGCTGGTGAATCAGTTTTCCAGCTACCGCCCGTTCGCAGACTTGGGTGTCAACGGCAAGCTCACGCTCGTCGAGAACGTCGCCGATCTCGGCGGGCTGGCCGCTGCCTTCGACGCTTATCGTCGCACGCTCGGCAGCAAGGTAAACGACACGGCGTATATGCGGCAGCAGGATCGGCAGTTCTTCATTGGATTCGCGCGCAGCTGGCGCAGCCAGATACGCGAAGACGCACTGCGGCGGCAGGTTGTCGGCAACGACCATGCACCGGAGAATTTTCGCATCGCCACGGTTCGCAACATCGATGCCTGGTACGACGCCTTTGACGTGCGTCCTGGACAACGCCTGTATCTGGAGCCGCAAGCGCGAGTGCGCGTTTGGTGAACGCCCGTCAGGCGCGACTCGATGCCCCAGAGTGCTTGAATGCCAGCACCGCCTGACTGCGCAGAGTACGCAACAGGCCGAGCTGTTCGGCACTGATCTTGATGCCGTCGGCCCGGTCGGAGTCCGCATAGAGCAGGCCGACAGCGTGGTTCTTGAGCACTACCGGCAGCAACAGAAAACTCCTCGCGCTCGTGACCTGGCGATGCCATTGAGGAATGCGCTGGATGATGTTGGCGGCCTGGGTGTTCTCGATGACGATGTCCACGCCTTTGTCCAGCGCTACGTGGAACACGTCGGGCGCGAACGCGAGTGGAAAGCTGCACTCCGGCATGATGCGTTCGATTTCGGCACCGAAGCCGAAGCGGGCGCGCATTGCATTGAGCCGGCCGTCGCGTATGAAGATCATCGTGCGGCTGAAACCCATGCCGCGGTACATGGTTTCCAGAACCATTTGCAGCACGTCGTTGAGCGCGAAATCCGACGTCAGCGTTTCCGTAACGTCGCGTATGCCGGCGGACAACACCTGCTGCGCATTGACCGCGGATCCATCGTGATTCTCCAGTGCATCCAGGGCGTTGACACCCTGCATCAGCGGATCGTCGCTTGGATCGCCGTCGGCGTCTGCGGCGTCAGTATGGCTCGCGGTACCGCCCGTCCAGATGCGGATTACATTCAGAGCCTGACTGTGCGCCGTGGGCAAGTGCAGCGTGGTCGAACGCTCGGCCAACTCCTTGAGACCTTGCTCGATGGCATCGATCAGCGCCTTGGCGTCCAGCTTGACGGCCGCACCATAGCGCTTGATCAGCGCCTGCAGCGCCGCGGGTTGATCCGCATGCGAAGAGCGCAGCGCAGTGATGTACAAGTCGTTGGCAAGGTTGGCAGCGATTTTCAGTTTGGCGGCATCCGTAGTCGGCGGTCTCATGTCGCTCGCGGCGAGACTCTGCATGCCCTCCACCAATTTATCCGGCAAGTTCCAGTGACGAGCCACGCCCACTCCCAGATCCCGATAGGAGATGCCGAGCACCTGTTCGGCGGCTTTCTCCACCGACACGCCCGTCGCGATGAGTGATTCGACCTGCCGGCTTTCCTCGTACAGGAAGAAGATGACCAGCAGCCTGCCGAGGCTCTGGAACATGCTGCAGATCACGGCTTCTTCGCTGTTCGGCATGCCCAGCCGCCGACACAATGCCTTCGAGACGATCCCGGCGAAGAACGCGCCGATGAGGTCATCCTGCAACGACTTCTCCTGCGGACGTCCCTTGGAGAACTCCAGCATCATCAAGGTCATCGCAATACTGCGGACCGCCTCGCCGCCCAGTATCAGCACCGCCTTGGAAACTGTGCGAATGCGGCCACGGTACTGGCCATAGATCGCGGAGTTGACTACCTGCAGCAGCTTGGTCGTCAGCGAGACATCGCGGAGAATGACCTGGGTGAGCTGCTGCGCGCTGTGCGAATCCGACGCGACGACTCGATTGATGTCGCTGATCGTCGTGGACAGCGTCGGGAATCCGGAAGAATCGTGCAGGCGGCGCAACACTACTTGCAGTGGCGTGGCGCGTTCATCATCTGTGCGCTGGGTGGTGCTCGTCATATTCACTTGAGATCCACGTTGCCTGGATGTGACTGAACGCGCGAAAGCTGGGGACGGTTGCTACCGCGCGCCGGTCAGCCCGATGGTCGCCAGCATAGTGCGGAAGCGTGGATGCTCTCGCAAGGAAGCAAAGCGCGGCTCGACCGCAAGGCCGACCAGGTGGTCGTCATGCGCCAGCAATGCTTTGTCGAGCCAGTCCAGGGCCAGCTCCGGCTCGTTCAATCCCATATGTGCAACTGCGATCGAGAATGGCGAGACGTACTGCCCCGATTCACCGGACTGCAATAGTTCAGCCAGTATCGCTCGCGCTGCCGCGACTCGACCTGCTTTTGCGTAGGCATGCGCGAGCGATGCATACGGAGAATTCCGGCCGAAAGCCGCCTGGGCTTTTTCGAACTGCGCAATGGCGCCCGGGAGATCGCCGCGCGCTTCAAGCACCAGTCCGAGATTCGCCGTTGCGTAAGTGAATGTCGGGTCGAGTTCCAGCACACGGCGCAGCCGTGCGGCGGCTGCCTCGTACTGTCCGCTCCATTGGTCCGGCCCCGCCAGACTGGTTTGTACGACCATGGACAGAGGATCCAGATCGAACGCCGCTCGGAGTTGCACACGGGCTTCTGCGAATCGACCCTGCCATTGCAGCATCTCGCCATACCATTGCAGCGCCGTCGAGTTGTTCGGATCCGCGCTGAGCGCGCGCTTGAATTCAGCTTCGGCGCGCGTCCAGTCCCAGTCGTGCTGCATGTAAATCGCAGCGAGCACGGCGCGGGGCGAGCTGAGGTCCGGATCGATCTCCAATGCCCGGTTCGCCGCGGCCCGCGCATTCTGCACTGCCTGCGTCGGCGCCAGCCTGCCGCCGTAGAACGATCGCAACAGATGCGTTTCCGCCAGCGCCGCGTAAGCCTGCGCGTAACCCGGCTCCAGGCGAATCGCTTCTTCAAGACGTAGTGTCGACAGCTCGAGCGATTCCGCCGTGCGTTGTTCCAGGAAGTGGCGGCCCTCGAGATAGAGCCGATAGGCCAGCGCATTCTTCGGCCTGGCTCGCTCGTTCGATGCGGTGCCTTGCGGGCGCAAGTGCGCCAGCAGGCTGGCGGCGATCTCGTCCTGCATCTGCAGGGTGTCCTGGCTCGCTCGTCCCTGCGTTTCCAGCGCCCAGAGCACGGCGCCATCCGCGACACGCACCAGCCGCGCGTTGATGCGCATCGAGTCGCCCTGAGCCCGGATGTTGCCTGCCACGACCGCCTCGATATGCAGCCGACGACCGGTATCGCGCAGGTCGTTGCTTTGCGATGCAACGATGCTCGATTGCCGTGCGATGACCTTGAGACCCGGCACGCGCGTCAATGCGGTGACCAGGCTTTCGGCCGCTCCTTCACACAGCAGGCTCTGCTTCTCATCGCCCGTGAGATTCGCGAAGGACAGCACCGCAATGGATCGCGGCGGCAGCGGCGCGAAGCTGCTGCGCCACGGGTAGAAAGCCACGGCCGACAGTGCGATGAGCAGACCAAGCAACAACGCCATCCGCACCCAATGACCCGGACGGGTGAGATCAGGCGACGGCGCCACCACTGGAATGAGCGCCACATCGCTCGACGCCGCCGCCGGCACGACTGGCGCGCTGTCGGTCGATGGCGCGTCTTGCACTCCGCGGCGTTCCCGGAACTCGACCGGCTGCGGCTGCAGCAGCAGCCGGTAGCCGCGTTTCGGGATGGTCTTTATATAGCGTGGTTGGCGGACGTCATCGTCCAGGGCGCGCCGTAACTGGGTGATGCAGCGCGAGAGCGCTTCTTCGACCACGACTCGATCGCCCCATATTTCGTTCAGTAGCGTGTCGCGGGGGACTGTTTGCTGGGGACGGTCGGCCAAGGCGCACAGCACTTCCATGGCTTTGGGCTCGACGCGGACCGGCACGTCATCCCGGATCAGTTGATTCAGATCTCGCTGGACAAGCCACTCGCCGAGCCGGAAGTCCGTCGTGGTTCTTGTAGTGTCGTGCATGAATCTGCGTAACGAGGCCGAGCCTTGGGGCGCCGACGGCTGATAACGATGCTGGCCTGCGGGAATGCGGTTCAGCGTAGCTAAAAATCAGCGCTCCGTCAGGATTTCATCAGGCCCCGGCGCTCGGCGCAGTCGAGGATGGCGCTCCCGATCCGCCAACGAGGTGCCTATGTGCAGCGTGTCATTCTTCGCGCGATTCCCGCTTCGACTCCTGCCCGGCGCCGCTCTCGCGCTCATCGGGGCGCTCATCGGAATGTCGACAGCCCTGGCGGCTCCGGCGGGCGCTCCGGTTGCGGTGCCCCGCACGCCGACGTTATCGGCCCCGCAGACCGGACGCGTCCTGGAGTCCGCGCCGGCCGGCACCTGGATCGGCGACAAATTCGCGTGGACCGAATCGGCGCTGCCGGACCCCTCCGCGCTGCCGACGGACTATTTTCTTTTCTGCATCTTCGATGCGGCAGCGGGGCAGCGCTGCGGTTGGCCCGGCACGCTCTCGGCTGCGCAGTCCCCCATCATCACGCTCACGCCATCGGTGGGCTCGTTAAGCCGTGATGAGATCTGGACGCCGCGGCCACCTTTGGCGCCGCAGCTGAGCGCGTGGCGCTATTCGATGTACCCGGGCGGCACGCTCCCGTTTTCCGCCGGCACTCGCCGGCTGCAATGGACAATCGCCGCGTGCAGCGGCGCCTCGAAACCCATCTGCGCATCCGCTGCCCCGCGCGAACTCTCGGTTACTCCACATGATCTGAAACTGGCCCGTATACGCGACGGCTTCGGCATTCCTCCGGATGACATCGAGTTTACTGCGATCGTCCGCAATGACGGGCATGTGAGCGCCGGGCCGCATATCACGACCCTGAAAGTGTGGCGCGTGCTGCGCGAAACCAACTGCACGGCGCAGACGGATTTTCGTCGCGCCAACGTACCGGCCGGTGCACGCGTCATCACGACGCGAGGCCAGGAACTCACCGTCGCGGAAGCCGCCGCCGGATCGGAGGTCTATGTGCTCGGCATCTGGGTTCCGGACAGTGACCGCGCGAGCCGGAGCATGCAGCACGAATCACTATCTCAGGGCGTCGACACTCCCGAAGTCACGCTGGGATTCGTCGCACCGCCGCTCGCGCAACGGCCCGTGCTGTTCCTGACCTGGGCAACGGTGGGACTGAGCAACGGACAACTCGATTTCAATCCGACCAACGACGTGCGCTCGCAGATGTACTGTCGGCAATAGCAGAGCGCTCCGCGTCCGCTACAGACCGGCGACCTGCAACAGCGCGTCGGCTGTTCTCCGTGGTTCGGTAATCATCAGATCGTGGCCGGTCGTTCATGCGTCACGCCCGACGAACGCTTTTGGGCAGAAAAATCGCCACCACGCCCAGCAGCGGCAGGTAGGCGATGGCCTGGTACACGAAGTCGATGCTGGTGAGGTCAGCGAAGAAGCCCAACATCGCGGCGCCCAATCCGCCCATGCCGAAGGCGAAGCCGAAGAACAAGCCTGACACCATGCCCACCTTGCCGGGTATCAGTTCCTGAGCGTAGACCAGGATCGCCGAGAAGGCTGAAGACAGTATCAGGCCGATCACGATAGTCAGCGTGGTCGTCCAGAACAGGTCGGCATGCAGAAGCAGGAGCGCGAACGGCGCCACACCGAAGATCGACACCCAGATCACAGGCTTGCGGCCGATGCGGTCGCCAATGGGACCGCCGAGCACCGTGCCCACAGCCGAGGCGAACAAGAAAAAGAACAAATGCAACTGCGCGCTCTGCACCGTCAGACCGAAGCGCTCCATCACGTAGAACGTGTAGAAACTGCTGAGGCCGGCCATATAGAAATATTTGGAGAAGATCAGCACCAGCAGCACAGCGATGGCACCGATCACCACCTTGCGCGGGTACGGCGACACAGCAGTCACCTTCTTACTGCCACCGGCGGCGACATGGTGCGTGGCATACCAACGGCTCACTTGCAGCAGCAGGCCGATGCCAAGCAAAACGACCAAGCCGAACCACGCCACACTACGTTGTCCAAAAGGCGCGATCACGGCTGCCGCCAGCAGCGGCCCGATGGCCGTGCCCAGGTTGCCGCCCACCTGAAACACTGACTGCGCGAAGCCATGCTTGCCGCCCGAAGCCAACCGCGCAATGCGCGAGGATTCCGGATGGAAGACGGACGAACCGATGCCGATGGACGCCGCAGCCAGCAACAAAATGCCGAAGTTGGGCGCGACCGCCAGCAGCATCAGTCCGATCAGCGTGGACAACATGCCGAGGGGCAGCAAGTACGGCTGCGGTCGGCGGTCGGTAACCAGGCCCACCAGCGGCTGCAGCAGCGAGGCGGTCAGCTGATAGGTCAACGTAATCAGCCCAATCTGGCCGAAGCTGAGCGAGAACTCACCTTTCAGGATGGGATACATCGCCAGAATCAACGACTGCATCATGTCGTTGACCAGATGCGCGCTGCTGATGGCTCCCAGAATTCCGAATGCTGGCTTGGCCTGCTGCGAAGTGGCAGCGTCGGTGGTCGTTCCGTTCGCGCCGAGGGTTGCTGTCGCGGAATTCTTCATAGGGGCCTTCACTCTGGAATCTAAACGGCCGGCAGCCCGGTGCGACTGGTTCGCCTGCGCCGACGTGTGCCTGCCAATCCTGAATCATGCGAAGATGCTTTATGCCTGTCTCGCGCCGATAAGCCATAAACCATTGCGAAAAGGACATGGACCCATCGCGTAAACCCAAGCCCTTGTCCGAGACGCTCAAGGAGATCGAGGCAGAATCCTCGCCAATCAGCGGCCGCCCAACCGACTACCCGGCCGGCTGGCACATCGAGCCCCATGCGCATACCAAGCACCAGCTGATCCATGCCGTACGTGGCGTAATGGTGGTGCAAGCCGAAGCCGGCCGCTGGGTGGTGCCACCTACCCGCGCCATCTGGATGGCGGCTGGCATGACTCATGAGATTCGCTGCGTGGGCGAAGTGCACATGCGCAGTCTGCTTGTGGTGCCCAAAGCCGCGCCGAAGCTGCTGGACGTGACGCAAGCAGTGGGCATATCGCCTCTGATGCGTGAACTCATCCGTGCCGCCACGGAGGTGCGACAACCCTATGTTCCCGGCACCCGCGACGGCCGCCTCATGCGCCTCATCCTCGATGAATTGTGGACACTGCCGGTGCTGCCGCTGCATCTGCAGATGCCATCCGACCCGCGGCTGCTGCGGATCTGCGAACTCCTGCAACAGCAGCTGGACGACTCTTCCACGCTGGCCGATTGGGCGCGACGCCTGGTGCTGGACGTGAAGACCATCCAGCGCCTTTTCGTGAAGGAGACCGGCATGACCTTCGGCCAATGGCGGCAGCAGGCCCGCCTATTGCGCGCGTTGGAGTTGCTAGCGACCGGCGAGAAGGTCATCGACGTCGCATTGGCGCTGGGCTACGAGAGCCCCAGCGCCTTCGCCGCCATGTTCCGCAGGCAGTTCGATCAGACTCCCAGTCAGTTCTTTGCCGGCGGTTGAATTATTGTGGCTCTCTTGCCTCGCTACTGACCCTACGTCCGCCTGACGGCTGTTTTCGCCTCGGGGCGCCGGTTGGAGATGGGGCGAACGCGCAGTTGGTCTTATGTTAGTAGCGCACCTGCTCCTGCCCGCCAAGAACCCGTGGCGCTTCCGTTACGGTCGGCCCAATCGTCTATATTGGACCGGCCGTTCGGGCCGGATTGCTACGGGTTCATGGGCAGCAAGCGGTGCATGGATAAAGACTCAAATTCCGCCCCGGAAGGGGCCGGCAGCGATGCAGCCGAGGATGTGCAAGCTCATGCACAAACGGTGTCGCGCCTGTTTCGCGACCACAATCACGCGTTGATTCAATTTCTGCGCACGCGCCTGAGCTCCGAGCAGGAAGCCCGGGATGTGGCGCAGGAAGCCTACGTGCGCATGCTCGAACTGCAGCGGCGGCCCATAGCCGTCGGATTTCTGCGCGCGTACCTGTTCAAGACAGCCGCCAACCTTGCGGTCGATCGCGCGCGGCGCAGCATCAATCTGCAGCAACTGCGGGAGCAATGGGTTGATCCATTCGAAGGCCTGGCGCAGGCGCCGCCCGCGGAGGATACGGCCGGGGCACAGCAGGAATTGTTGCTGATCCGCAGCTTCCTCGAAGAACTGCCGCAGCGTTGTCGCGACGCATTCTATCTGCATCGATTTCAGGATCTGTCGGTCGCGCAGATCGGCAGTCAGCTGCAGGTGAGTGAACGCATGGTGCGCAGCTACCTGGTACGCGCGCTGGTGCATTGCCGGCAGCGGCTCGACCAGGTTCGTGGCGAGCGCACGGCTGAGACGGCGGAAAAAGACCGATGAAATCCCCAGATCAGGATGCGATCACCGAAGCGCGCCTGGAGGCAGCAGCCGAGTGGCTGGTGCGCTTGCGCGATGCGCCCGCCAATTCGACTGTGCTGACGGCTTGGCTGCAATGGTGCGACGAGCATGCCGACAATCCGCGCGCTTTCGATTCCATCCAGGAGATCTGGAACCTGTCAGGCGAGGCAAGCAAGGTGGATCTGGGTCCGCCGGCCCGCAGAAATTTCCGTTGGTTCCATGCCGCGGGTTTGGCAACCGCGGCGGCCGCCGCGTTGCTGCTGGCCGTGCTTTGGCGCGGCGATTTTCGCGGCGTCGATGCGGCGCAAGCCATCGAATACGCAACTGCACAGGCAGTCGATCGCGAAGTGCAGCTTGCCGACGGTTCGGTACTCCGGCTTGGCGGCGGGTCCGCTGTGCGCGTCGCTTACTCCACCGCACATCGCGATGTGGATCTGCTGCAGGGAGAGGCTTATTTCAAAGTCCGGCACGATACCGGCCGGCCGTTCGTGGTGCGTGCCCATGGCATTGCCGTGACGGCAGTGGGCACGGCATTCAATGTGCGAACCGACGCTGGCCGTACCGTGGTGATCGTCAGCGAAGGAGTCGTGGAAGTCGTGCCGCGCGCAACCGGGACAGCGAATGGCCAACGGCGGTCCAGTCTGCGCGCCGTTGCAGGAGAGCAGGTGACCCTGCAAATGAATATGGATGCAACGCGACAAACGCTCGCAGTGCAGCTCAACGACGCGCCGATGACCGACGATTGGCAGGAGGGCCTGCTGAGTTTCGTCGATGAACCATTGCGCACGGTGGTGGTGCGGGTCAATCGCTATTCCCGGCATGATATCGTGCTCGGCGATGCGGCCATCGGCGAACTGCGCTTCACCGGGACAGTGTTTCGCGACAGCATCCAGGACTGGGTAAAAGGATTGGAGGGCGCGTTTCCCGTGCACGCCGACGCACACACGGATGGCAGCATCACCCTGAAGATGGCCTTGGGCAGCGAGCGTGGGGCGCAGGACGTCAGGCGCCCACACAACTAGTGATTCCATCGGTAAACCTCATCAGAAGGTCCGATGCAGAAAACGGGGGATCATGCGGGCCGATCGCAACAAGCCACTGCATCGCTACGCTGCGGCATGCGTGTCCGCTGTCCTGCTATGTGCGTTCTATTCTGACACTGCTTGCCTGGCGCAAACGATCCGACCGGATCCGGCAGGTCGCCTGGAGCAGGAACGACAATTCGATATTCCCGCGCAGCCGCTTGCCACCGCATTGCTGGCCTTTTCCAGGCAGGCCGACGTGCAGGTCGTCACGTCGAGTATCGAACTTGGCATGCTGCGCACCGCGGGTGTGCACGGCATCACGCAAGCGCGGCGCGCATTGGCAAAGCTGCTGGAGAATTCCGGCCTCGAATTCAGCGTGATCGGCAGCGACACCATCGTGATTCGACCGATGGCGAAGGTTTCAGCCGAACGCAGCAGCTGGTTAGCGTCTGCCCGTGCAGGTGCTGCGCAATTCGAGGCCGGCTCGGGCGATGCCACGAATGCCCTGCCGCGGCAAAACGCCGCCGCCAATCGTTCCGGCGACGCTCTGGAAGAGATCATGGTGACCGCCCGCAAACGCGCGGAGAATCTGCAAGCCACGCCGCTTGCGGTCACGGCCTTCACGGCCGAAGCCCTGCAGTTGCGTCACGTCGATACCATCGATCAAGTGGCGCAGTTCGTTCCCAACCTGCAATTCGACGGCGCAGCCGCTTTGAGCGGCGCCTCTTTCAACAGCACGATATTCATCCGCGGCATCGGCCAGAATGATTTCGCGACCTTCAGCGAACCCGGCGTGGGAATCTATCTCGACGGGGTGTATCTGGGGCGCACCATCGGCAGCACGCTGCTGGCCCTGGATCTGGCGCGTCTGGAAGTGCTGCGGGGACCGCAAGGCTCCCTCTTCGGCCGCAACACCATCGGCGGCGCGATCAACATCATCTCCCAACCGCCGGGCGACACACTGCAATTCGATTCTTCGCTCACGCTCGGCAGCTTGCGGCGACGCGACGTGAAGGCCATGGCCAACGTGCCGCTGGCGGACGGCAAGCTGTTGACGCGATGGTCGCTCGCAGCGGTCAATCGCGACGGCTATGCACGGCAGATCGACTATCTCACCGGTGAAGCGCAAGAGCGCGGCGACCAGAATACGCTGGCAGGACGGGTGCAAACGCTGTGGCATCCCAATGAGCGCGTGGACGTGGCATTGCAACTCGACGGCACCAGGACGCGCCAACACGCGGCACCGTTGACGTTGGTGCGCGTCACGCCACCCGGCGATCCGTACTTGAGCATTTTCAATTCGCAGGTGGCGCCGGGGCTGTCGATCGTCGCGCCCGATGGCAGCACAGGCATCACCGATGCCTGGATCACCGGCGATCCTTATGCGACGTATGGCGAGTTCGGCAACTTCAACGACCTCGACAACTGGGGTGCTGCACTGACCGTCGACGCGGCGCCCGGCAGTGCGCACATCAAATCGATCACGGCCTATCGTTACCTGAGTGCGGCCTTCGGCCGCGACGGCGACAACTCGCCCTATGTCTATCGGGAAACCTTCAATACCGACACGCAATGGCAGGTCAGCCAGGAGTTTCAGCTTGCGGGCCTGAGCCTGCAGGATCGACTGCACTGGTTGGCCGGACTGTATTACTTCGAAGAAGACACCCTGGATCACGGCGGCGCCCGACTCGCGGTCGGCGTCTACGATGTCACCGGCAATCCCGAGCAGGACTTGGACATCCTGCTGCATAACATCAACACCACCCGCTCCTATGCCGCCTTTGCGCAAGCCACCTTGCAACTGACCGACCGGTTCAGCATCTCGCCCGGCCTGCGCTTCACTCGCGACCAGAAACGCTTCTCCGGATATCAGTCGCGCCTGGGCACGGCGCAATACATCGTGCCGCCCGGTTTTCGCAAGCAGGCATCATGGAACGAATTCAGTCCCAAGCTGAGCCTTGAACTGCAAGTCACTCGGCAAAGCCTGCTCTACCTGTCCGCCTCGAACGGTTATAAAAGCGGCGGCTTCAACGAACGGCCGTTGCGCAGCATCTTGGATGTCAACGAGTACAGCCCGGAAAGGGTCTGGAGTTACGAAGCAGGCGCCAAGACCAGTTGGCTGGAGCATCGTCTGATCTTCAACGCCAATGTCTTCTACAACGACTACCAGGACATCCAGCTCACCGTCAATGCGACGCCGCAGAACTTCGTCGCGAACGCGGCCGCAGGCAGGATCGTGGGCGCCGAAGCGGAACTGACGGCACGCGTGAGCGCCGGCTTCGATGTGAACGCGTCCGCCGGATACCTGGACACGCGCTATACCGAGCTTCGGCCTTGTCGTGAATTCGATGCCGCAGGCGCGCTGTGTTTGCCGATCACGCTCGACACCACTTTCGTGAAGGCTCCGCAATGGACTCTGTCCTGCGGAGCTCAATACACGCTGCAGTTGCCGACGCTAGGCTCACTGGTTCTGCGCGGCGACTGGAGTTACAAATCGCTGACCTATCATGATGTCGGCAACGACGCTGCGATCGCGCAACCCGGTTACGGCGTGGCCAATGCCGGCATATTGTTCGCCGGCGCAGCCGGGCACCTGGAGTTGTCGGCCTTTGTCCGCAACCTGGGCGACAAGCGCTACCGGATTTCCGGTAACGCATCCAGCGCGCAGTTGGGCGGGCTCGCAGAAAGTACCTTTGCCGCGCCGCGTGAATGGAGCGTGACATTGACTTACAAACTGTGAGCCCGCGAACATCTAGTACATTGGAAAAAAGTCGCCGAGGCGCTTTTTTCAGACATCACTTCGTCGGCCGCCCATGCTCTAGAACTCCATCGACGCGCGCAGGAACCAGTTTCTCGGCCGGGAATAGACGGCTTCGCCGTAGCCCGCGGAAGTGGAGAACGATGAATTGCCGGCGAGCTTGTAGAGTTCGTCCGAGAGATTGTCGACACCGGCGGTAATGCGCCAGCCATGCTCGCGCTCCAGGCTCACCGAAGCATTCACCACTGTCACGTCTTGCGCTTGCGCGACTTCCGGCGAGTTCGCTGCATCGAAGAAGTACTTGGCGGTATAGGACACATCCACGCGCGGCGTCAGCGTGAAATCACCGCTGCCCAGCGCAAATGTATAACCGACTCCGACGTTGCTCTGCCATTCCGGCGTGAACGGCAATTTGTTGCCGGGCCCGACGGTCGCCGTGGTTCCCGGCACCGCGGCAATCTCGTCGAACTCATTGCGCAGATAACCCACGCTGCCCTCGACGATCAGATCGCCCGGCGCATACGTGAGCTCAAGCTCGGCGCCCTCGATCGTGGACTTGCCGGCGTTGAACAACAAAGGCGCCACGCCAAGCCGATAGATGAGCTGCATCGAATCGTACGTGGTGGAGAAGACCGCGCCGTTGAGTCGCAATGTGCCGCCGAATTCGGATTTGAATCCCAACTCATAGGTCACTGCCTCTTCCGGATCGAACCCGATCGGTAGATTGCCGGGAGGCACGGAGTTATAGCGTTGGTTGAAGCCGCCGCTCTTGAATCCTTGCGACCAGCTGGCGTAGGTCATGAAGTCGTCGGTCCACTGGTATTGCAGCGTCGCCGAGCCGGTCGTGGACGTGAACTTGTCCTCGAAACGATTTGGAAACACGAACAGCGGACCGCCCGGCTGCACGGTCGTGGGCACTGGAACCGGGTTGGGCAGCGTGTTTGGCGTGATGGTCAGCGCCGTGATCTGTACGCCCTTGGTTTCCTCGGTGTAGCGCACGCCGCCGGTCAGGCTCAATTTCTGCGTCGCCTTGTAGGTCCACTGCGAGAACAGTGCCCAGTTGTCGTTGTCGATCCTGGCGTCCTGGTAATCGCGCGAGCCCGGGACGCTGCGATTGGCAACGAGCGGCGGCGGCGCTGCGAAATTGACCTGCAGAAAATCGCGATAGTCCTCGGTGAAATAATAAGCACCGACCACGCCCTGCAACTTGTCCGATTCGAACAGCACTTGGAATTCCTGGCTGAACTGATCGCCGTCGGTGGCGTAGTCGGTATCCAGAATTACGAACGGCGTGTTGTCGGCGTCGCGTGCTCCAGTCCAGGTGAGACTGCGATAGGCGGTGATCGATTTCAGCGACCAGGTGTCGTTGAGCTTCAGTGTTGCAGCAGCCGAGGTGCCCCAGTTCTGCAGAGAGCTTTCCGCCCGCGCCGTGCCGCCGTTGGTGAATTCGCCCAGGTTCCAGGTAGCGTCGTTGGCACAGCGACTGTCCACCAGACTGACCGGCACCGAGGGCGGTGGAAACGTCGCTCCCGGGCAGCCCGCTGCAACACTGACCGCGGCCGGGAACGCCTGCCTTTCATTGATCGCGGCGAACACGAAGGGTGAGCCGTGTTCATCGGCTTTGGTGTAGTCCCCGCGCAATGCGAGGGTCAATGCGTCCGTTTTCCACAGCAGCGCGGCCTGCGCGGTGTAGCTGTCCTCATCGCCCAGATCCATGCCGTCGAAGACGCGCCTGACATAACCATCGCGCTTTCTGGCGCCGATCGACGCGCGCGCCGACAGACCCTCGCTTATCGGCAGATCCACCGCGGCGAACACCTCGCGCAAGTTGTCATCGCCCAGGCCAACACGCAGCGTGCCGCCGAATTCGGTCCCCGGCTGCGTAGTGCTCAGAAGGACCGCGCCGCCAATGGTGTTGCGCCCGAACAGCGTGCCTTGCGGGCCGCGCAATACCTGCACACCGGCGGTATCGCGAAAATCCATGACGCCGCCGACCGAGCGGCCCATATAGACATCGTCGATGTACAGGCCCACGCCGGGATCCACGCCGGAGGAACCGTCCGTCTGGCCGATGCCGCGAATGAAAACCTGTGCGGCCGAGTTGTTGCCGGTGAGCGGCCCGTAGCTGGTGAACTGCAGGTTGGGGGTAACGCGGTCCAGATCCTCGGTGCCGAAAATCTGCTGCCGCTCCAGCGCGGCGCCGGTAAACGCCGAAATTGCCACGGGCGTGGATTGCAGGTTTTCCTCACGGCGCCGCGCCGTCACCACAATCTCTTCGAGATTGGGGCCGGCTGTGTCCTGCGTCGCCGACTGTGCCAGCGCAGGCGTGAATGCACTCGTTCCCAACAGCGCGAGCGGCCCCGCCATCAACATGAATCCGGTTTTGAGTTCCATCGCATTCCCCTCGTTCGGTCAGCCTGGGTCAGGTTCTCCAGGGAACCTGTTGCCGGAAGGACGAATGAGAACGCGCTTTCGGAAGTAATCCTTTTCCCGAAAGCCGGATCAGTTTGAATACATAGCCGGCGGCTTCAGTTAGTCTTTACCATCGACGACGTGGCATCTCGCAGAAGAACATCGCTCTGACTAGTCGCATGTCGACAAACGCATGAAATCGCTTCTCATTCTATCCAGGCAACTGCGCAGCAAGCTGCAGCGCCGCGGTGCACCAAGGGACGACGCAGACGATCTGGTCCAGGAAGCCTTCCTGCGGTTCGAGACGTATCGTCGCGAACGGCCGGTGCAGAATCCCGACGCGTTCATTGCCCGGACCGCGATGAATCTGGCGATCGACGCAAGCCGGCGCCGGCGCAGCTCGCCCTTCGCCGACTTTACGCCCGAGACGCTCGACGTCGCCGATTCCGCCCCCGGCCCTGCTGAGGTTTGGGCTGCTGAACTTCGTCTAAATAGATTGAACGCCGGTCTCGCTGCGATGAGCGAGCGGACACGATCCATACTGCTCGCACAGCGAGTCGACGGCCTGTCGTACAGCGAGATCGCACGACGCGAGGGCATATCGGTCAGCGCCGTCGAAAAGCAGATTGCGCGCGGCATGCTGTTCTTGACTCAGTGGATGCAAGGGTAAATAGCCAACTCATGTTTTCCGAGCTCCCTGAAGATCGATCGGCTGATGCCGAAGCTGCGGCCTGGATTGCCAGGCTGCAGCGGCCGGATCGCAATGCCGAGCTGGAGCATGCGTTTCGCAAATGGCTGCGCAGCGATCCGGCGCATGCGGCAGCGTTCGAGCAAGCCACCACGCTCTGGAACGAACTTCCCGGCGTTGGCGGCATGTTCAGAGAGCGGACCCAGCGCCGCCGGCGCTGGCCGCAGATTGCAGCCGCAGCGGCGGTGATCCTGTTGGCGGGTTCGGCGCTTCTGCTGCAGTTCCCCAGGGGCAACGTCTACTCGACAGCGATCGGGGAACAGCGTCTGGTCAAGTTGGAGGACGGATCGTGGATGACCATGAACACCGACACCGTCGTTCGTGTGCGCTACGGCGTCAGCCGCAGATATGTGGTGCTGGAGCGCGGCGAAGCGCTCTTTGACGTAAGCAAGGACGCGAACAGACCGTTCGTCGTAGCGGCCGACCACGAAGAAGTTCGCGCGGTGGGCACCTCGTTCGTGGTGCGCAAAGACGCCAGTATCGTGGCTGTCACGCTGCTCGAAGGCAGGCTCAAGGTCGAATCGCCGGGGCGGCTGTGGGGTACAGACAAGGTCGCGCGTGCCGAAATGGTCGCCGGGCAAAGCTGGCGCAGCCAGGACAACGCTCTGGCCACGCTCACCCCGGCCGATCTGGAAGAGCTCACCGCCTGGCGCCACGGGGAACTCGTGTTCGACGCCATGAGCCTGCGGGATGCAGTCGCCGAAATGAATCGCTACAACGAGAAGCCCCTGGTCATTCAGGCCCCTGCCGCGGGCAGCCTGCCGGTCTCGGGAGTATTTAACATTCGCGGCAATAAGGAGTTCGCGCAAACCGTCGCTGTAGTGCACGGATTGAGCGTCGTGGTCGAGGACAATAGGATATTGCTGTCCTTAGCGCCCGCGGGAGTCTGACAGCTGGCCCTGCAAGCGCTGGGGCGATAATTCTCTCTTCGCAAGCCAAGTGAGGTTTGAGCGTGGCCAACCGTCTATGTACGTGGCGGCCTCACGGCCATAAAAAACGAGACTTTGTCTCAACAGGGAGATTGAATGAGCCAGACTCACCGGCGCAATAGCGCCATCACGCTCGCGATTACCGCAGTCCTCAGCGCCTGCGCCGCACACGCGGACTCAGCGGTCTATAAATTCGATCTACAAAGCCAGCCAATGGCCGACACGGTCACCGCCATCGGCCGTCGCGCCAACACCAACGTGCTGGTCGATCCGCGCATCGTCAGCGGTGTAAATGCTCCCGAGCTCCGTGGCGAGATGACGGTCGAAGCCGCCATGGGCAAGATCCTCGAAGGGACCGGCCTCACCTTTGAAAAGCCCGCACAGGGCTCGATCGCAGTTCGCCGCATCGCCATGACCAGCACGACGCCCTTGCGCGTCGCGCAGGCCTCCCCGGCCCCGAGCAGCCCGCAATCGTCGCGCCAAAGCACAGCCGCATTGCCCGAGTCGCTCGCCTTGGAAGAAGTCGTGGTGACGGCACAGTTCCGCACCGAACGGCTGCAGGAAACGCCCATTGCCATCACGGCGCTCAACGCCGAGAGCATGGAAGCGCGCAACATGAGCCGGATCACCGACATCTCCGATACGGCGCCCAATGTCGTGATGAAGCCAGCCAATGGACCCTACGGCCCTGCCGCTCAAGTATTCATTCGCGGCGTGGGACAGTATGACAGCAGCTTCGCGCTGGAGCCCGGCGTCGGCATTTACGTCGACGACGTCTATCGCGGCGTGGTCTTCGGCGGCGTGCTCGATCTGCTCGACCTGGATCGCGTCGAGATCCTGCGCGGGCCGCAGGGAACCCTGGCCGGCAAGAATTCCATTGGCGGCGCCATCAAGTTGTTCACCACCAAACCGCAGGGCGATGGCAGCGGCTACGCCGAAGTCACCGCGGGTGACTTCGATCGGCTCGATCTGAAGGCCAGTGCGGATTTCGCGATCGTGCCGGATCGCCTGTTCGCGCG
>Ga0307509_10002248_pt1 | contig 31607 bp, 28 predicted proteins | sample 10_EM_MG_FD_202245 | JGI IMG/M metagenome (GOLD analysis project Ga0307509, IMG submission 202245) | Populus trichocarpa ectomycorrhiza microbial communities from riparian zone in the Pacific Northwest, United States - 10_EM | ecosystem: Host-associated > Plants > Roots > Unclassified | place...
TTCCCACCGCCGCCCCCCCCCCCCCCCTAGTTCCCGCTTGATTATTGTCAATTCAAGTTTCTTTTGGGGGGAAACATTTCCAACTTCCGGCCTAATTTTATTACTCTGCATTCTTTTCCAGATCTTGAACACACGCTCCGCCTCCCCGAGCACATTGGCCAACAAACCCGCTATGGCCAACCCTTCATCAGGCGATGGCGCTGGCTCGACGGGAACTTCGCCAACTGGGCCCTCGCCCAGCTCGGCCAAACCGGCGCCCAAGTCGTCGTCGTCGTCGAACGCGCCACCTTCTGCCACCCCCACCTCGGCCCAGGCCCAATTCCACAGGTTCAGGTTGTCGGAATTCAGTCGTGTCGAGTCCAGCCCTACGAGCGCTTCGCCCGGCGGCCACTGCTCACGGTTTCGCGTTACTGATTTCGTCCCATGGGCCTCTCAGACTGATCCTCCGCCGCCCCCTCCGCCGCCTCCTCCGGGCGTTGCAACGAATGGTGGGAGATCCGCGTCGGATGGCTCGCCTTCGTCTGCTACGACTCCGCGGGCGGGAAGTTTCTCGGTCATGCATATGGACGTGGATAATTCTGGCCCACAACAAACAAGCACTTCCGTGGCAGCTGCGGCGGGATCGACGAGAGGTGTTTTGCAGAAAATTACAGTACCCTCTGCTCAGGCGCAGGGATTGAAGCAAGTTGTGAGTAGTGGGATCTTTCTTGGTAGTTTGGTTCTATTTTTACAGCCTTGTCCCTTCTTCCTCCCCCCTGGCCGATTTCGTAAGGGAAAGGGATCGGAAAATTACACGTTTGTCTTGTGATGATGTTTGTGGGTGTTGTGCTGATTTCAGAGTCGCGGTTTATGCAGTTGCCGATTCACCCACGGCCTCTCGCTCCCTCCCCCGTCATGACCAATGGTATGGTCCCCTATAATCCTGCTACGGTTCCACAAGAGGCGGTTTGGGAGCTCTCTCGGGTTCTAAATATTCTACGTAATACGGCTCCGGAGATGGTTGTCAAAATCATATCGGACGCTCTGATTAGCTGGCCGAGTGTCTTGGAGGGCAGTCTCCTCCGCCGTATTGGTGAGATCTTTCCACCATTGCCAGTCCCTAGCCCGGCAGGGGTTCCCGGGCCATCAAATAGCGCTGCCAGTCCCCAGGAACCCCCAAAGAAGAAGCGTGGAAGGCCGCCTGGGAAGAAAGCCAAATTGAATGATGGCAGTTCTGCAACCGTGCCCATCGCAGCTAATCTGGCTGCTATGCCACCCCCGCCGCTGCCGTACATTGCACCTGGTCCACAAGCTCAGCAAGCTCCTGTCGCGCCGCCGCCGCAACCACCTCCAACCGCCGCCAAGCGCAATCAGACAGACGGGGGGAAGCTGTTACAATGCACACGTTGTTTGAAGTATTTCAATCCCACCTGGAGGGCTACCCCCGCCTCAGATCCTTCCTCGGAAGCTACATGCGCGGTTAAGCACCCATTCAAAGACTTTCCATCAGGCCTCGAGGTGGTTACTCCTGCTAGGCGCAAGAATAATTACAAGACTACCTGGAAATGGAAGTGTTGCGGGAGAGAGGTGCAAAGCACATCGAACGAGCTGTTGATGTGGCCGAGGAAGGAGGATGACAGGACAGGTGGGTGGTGTTTTGTCGGGAAACATACTACTGAAGCTGGGGTGAGGGAGAAGCTGGGATTGAAGCCGGGCAAAGGAAGAAAGATACATGGTGATGGGGATAAGAAGCACAAGGGTGGACAGGGGGGTCTCGAGGATCGTTCACAAGCGAATGGAGAGCAGGAGGATCCGAAGGAAGAAGGGTGGACCATGCTGCCTGGGGGTGGTAGAAGTATAGCTGGACCGGCCGGGGGGGCGCAGCAATATGGTGGGCATCCGCAGCAGCAGCAACTTCCGCAGCCGCCACCGCCGTCTCCGCAAGGGCAGCAATCCGCCTATCAACAGCAGCAACACCATCGCCAACAGCAGCAACAGCCGCAACAGCAACAAGTAGAAGATTCACCCGATAGTCCACCCAAGCGCAAGCGCGGAAGACCAAAAGGTAGTAAGACCCGCAGCAAGGCCATGCCAATTCCGACATCAACGGCTTCATCTTCGTCTACAACTGTCACAGCCAAAGATCCCACCGCCTCCACCCCCACTCAACAACAACCGCACCCTCAGCATCAAGCGCAGCGTGCCCACCCCCAGGACCAATCCTCCTTCTGGACGCAATACACCGAACCAGCCTCTGCCTCAAACACCTCTCCCCGTCATCAACCTCCAACAACAACCCTTCCAACTGCCAGCCCTTCGACTACAGCCACCTCCCCCGCAACCCCTCAAACTCCGCACCATCCTCACCATGCCCATCACTCCTCCCACCACCCTCTGGAAGACCCAGCAATCTCAACCGCAGACCTAACCCTCCTCGCCAGCGCCACTGCCGCAATGGCCGGCACCAGCAATAATCCTTCTTCTAATCAACCATCGACCTCGGGTGCAAACGCCACAACAATCGACACCCCAGAAAAGCGCAAACGTGGCCGCCCAAAGGGGAGTAAGAACGGTGGTAAAACCCTCGATACAGGAGGAACCACTACTATCAGCGGAAATAGAGGACTGCGCATGAAGGGACAACAGCCACAACAGCAGCAACAACCACAGCAACCGTCCCAAACACAACAAAAAAAGTTTGAAAGAGCTGTTATCTCAGTTCCCGAGGAAATCGAAATAGTCGACGACGACGAGGAGGAAGAGGAGGAAATAGAGGAAGAGGAGGAGGAGGAGGAGGAGGAGGAAGAAGAGGAGGAGGAGGAGGAGGAGGAGGAGGAGGAGGAGGAGGAGGATGCAGTCGGCGAAGATGACGTTGACGTTGACGCTAACAACACCCCTGCGAATGCCACCACCACTAACACCGCTGTCCCGGTCGCCGGATCAAATACAGCCGAAGTCGGCGAGGAAGTTGAGTTCGGCGTTAGTGTTGGCGTAGGTGTGGGTGTGGGGATGGGGATCAGTGGCATTGACGGGTATGCGGGTCTTGGTGGAGGTGATGGTGGGGGGTGGTTTTGATAGTTTAGTTGGTTTCGTGATCTCGGGGAGGAAGGGAGTTAAGGAAAGGGGAGAGGGGAGAGGCGACAAAAATAGCTGTTTTTCTTTTTTCTTTTCTTCTCCGTTTTATTTCGTTATTGTGCTGTGCCCGGTATTACTTACCTGGCTTTGTGGCTATTTCTGCTTTCCTTTTTCCTTTTTCCCTTTATTACTCTGCTCTACACTACTACTTCTTAACCCTTTTTTCTTCTCTCCTTTACTTGGGTGCTTCTCCCTTGTACGAGTTTTGTCCGTCCGTTATTCTTGTCATCACTTGTACTGTACTCTACTGTACCGTATCCTAACCAGTCAGTCCGTCAGTCAATCAGTTCGTCAATCAAAGCCCGGCGAAACTGCCCAGAAAGAAGACGAAACAAAACAAACATTGGAATATCACACACACACGTACGTACACAACAGGCAGTTGCGCAAGTGAATGGCGAAATGGAATAACAGGAGTGGGTCAGTTTATGTATGTACTGTAGGATGATATATATTAATATTTGGTTGGATTTCGAATTGGAGCGGTGGACATGATGCCGTAACCGAGTAGTTGGTCTATAGAATTTTCACCGCGGCACCTAGTTGCCGTGAGAATTAGATTTCGGTCTTTAATGTTGTAGTTTGGAGTAATAATAATAATAATAATAATACCATAATTTGGTTTAACCTTAAGGAGTAGTGAGGGGGATTGAGTTGATTGACCATTGCTGGATAAACCCTATTTGTTGCGTATGATATGATACTTTATTTGTTTTTCTTTCTGTTCTTTCTCTCCGAGTAGTCAATTGTGTGAATGTAGGTAGGGTAGGTACTGTACATGACTAGGGGATTTCGGTTTGACATTGTGTTGCCAATGGTATCTGTCCGCCATGATTTTGCCACCCGATTTATTGAGGAGGAGGAATGTGTCGCCACTTTTAGTGCTGCACAACTTATCAAAGGGTCCGATGTGGTCCTCGATGATCCATCTAATTAGGTTTCTTCCTTTTCTGTCCTAACTCTTACATCTGGTAGCAGTGGGGGTAACTTGCGCCTAGAGCAGGAAGGAAGGAAGGAAGGAAGGAAAGAAATTATGGAAAGAGGAGAAACCCTCAATCAATCAATCCATATCTAGACCAATGTGTTATCGCTAGAAGATCTCAATCTTTCAAACCGCCGCACAGGGGGCGAAGGAACGAACGAACGTCCTCGAGAGCCTCGAGGGGTTGACGCTAGTAGTATGTATATAGGATTATACTCGCCTTAAGGAATGATAGTGGCTCGAATACTAGGATTCCTCCCCTATCACTAACATATCCCCTGCCAGCTATGCGAACTTCCATCCTTTTTTTATTTTTTTATTTTTTTATGCCGCCTTCGGCTTGGTAATAAGAGCTGATATCCGACTTTGAAGTGAAGCGTAATGCCCTGGACAGGGCTATAATAATAATTTCCGAATTTGGGATCATCATTGCACTCATGTATCATACATACCCGATATAGTGCTAAATAGCCCTACCATACATAGTAAGGTTGAAATTTAACAGAATGGCTTGCAATGGCATCCGATCAGCATTGCAGAGGATAGGGATATCAGGATTGGAGATAAAGTATGGGTATGTGGATGAGTTAGTGGAAAAAGGGGGGACGCCAGGTTAAGAAGACAGAATTGAAGGGGCCAAGCCAGTGTACTTGGTGGAAAGCAGCCGCGTGTTCTCGTTGGTAGCGAGCGGCTTTTTCAGAAAGTGGGGAATAAAAAGGAAGAAGGGGGAAAGCGATGCTAAATACGAGCAATAAAGCCAACTCCGGCGGGGGGGAGAAATCTAGTGACGAATCCGCAGGAGTCATTTCGGATGAGACCTCTACGTAATAATAGTGACAGAGGAATTGAGGCTGGCGGGTGTGTTTCTCTTCTAATAATAATATCGGTCCTTTCAATGTGGGCTACTGTCTTGAAGAGCGGGGTGGAGGGGGGAATTGAGAGGAACTATGTGTGAGCATTCCTGACCGGAGTCATGGGTTATCACCACCGCTGGTTGTAGCCTCTGACCAGCCGGGCTACGAAGGTTAGGTCTATAGTGCATATCCTCAGGATTTCGCCTGACGATGTAATGCTCAAAGAAAGCCTAGTTAAAGCCTAGGTCTCTCGAAAATCTGACCAAAGGTACTAATCGGGCCACAGGCCACTGGATACCTAGATGGCGGATGTTTCTGTAACTGCTATGGATCAAGAAAAGGTCAGCACGGTTACGTGCTTTGGTGATTAGCCTGGGTTTGTACTGTACTACTGGTTCTTTAGAACTTATTATAAGGGTTTTGGGATATTGGATCTGGCGTGTTCCCGTGGGGTAGTAGTATCTTTGCTCCATAGGTTGGTGATACTTGCGAGCGGAATCCTTATTAGTGTCTTCTCTTTCATATCAACTAAGCGTTGGCAGTCCTGTAAGGCAGAACTTTATCCCATCAGAGGCTCGACCAAGGTAGCACAAGTACCGCAGAATACTCGAGTACTAGTACAAACAACCCTGTAAGATACTCGTACGATACTGGTGCAACAAGATCAGCAAAGGGGCAATTCTGGAATCCGGGTGGAGAATCTTACCCCGCCTCTGAGCTTATCATCAGCCTCAAATGAACCGGAACACATTTCCCTCATGTCGTGCAGAATAATTTGAGGCTTAATCCAACCGATAAATAACGGCACCCTAGCCAACCGAGGCCGGGAAACCCTGGAAAGAATAACATAAAACAAGCAATCATGTCTCAACTGGGGCTTCTTGAGGACGCATTTCGCGAGGTATGATCACTGCTGTTTAGGTTTTCCTCCAAGTAAATGATGGACAACAAAGTGGTTAATTTGGCATAGTTTCCCAACGTTGCCGAGAAGCAAGATGTCCCCGCTGTGATACAAATTAGGGAAATTTCCACTACTCTGAACATAATTGGCGAGGCGACTTGGAGAGCGTCGGTTCACTGCGACGAAGGCCGTTTCGTCAAGACAGTTGAAGTAAAAAATCCGTTCAATTCCAACGATGAAGAGAACCTTGAATGGTATCTTGAGGAGTTTGCAACAGCCTCACCCTTTTCGCGAGCGAGAGCTCGCGACGTGTGTTCCAGTCTGAAGAATTATGCCGCTGGATTGATAAAGGGGTTCGAACTGGAAGAAGCCGTCAAGCACATATAGGAGCAAAATGATGGGGAGGCGCAGACAGGAATCACGTTCTTTCTTGATGTGGAGACTCTACCTTCGCAGTCGGCCGAGTCGTCTCTGCATATTATACATTGGGAAATACTCGAAAATCTTGCCCTTTGGCCGCGGGGTATAAAGGGACGGATAGTGGTTCGCAGGAAGGTCGCAGATTTGGAGTTGAGGCAGTCTCCTCCCATGGATAGCAGAAACGGGGGTTTCAACATACTGCTTGTGGTGGCTAGGAATCTAAGCAGAGATGAGAATGAGATGGGTCATACCCTCGTCGCGGCAGAGCTAGTTAAGGTCCTAGTTGACCTCCCGAACGAAACGCCCGTTCATCTAGTTATTGTAAGACCGGGCACGTGGGAGACGCTCAAGGCAAACTTGGAGGCAAGACCGAGGGGTCACTACCGATTGGTTCATTTCGACATGCCCGGAAGGGTGCGGGTGGATAAAATGGCGGGAGAGAAAGCGTTTGTATTTTCACGGAAAAGGAAGGGCATTGATTCGACTGTTCTAACAGTGTGTTAACAGGTCTTCTTTGTGTTTTGTCTCTGATAAGGATCCCACAAAGGTAACCTGGAAGTCTGCATCTGACGCCGCTGACCTACCTGTCTGCACAATGTGACCTCCGTCATCTTGAATGCTTGCAACTCGGCCGACGCCAACGAGGAGAGTGTCGCACTCAAATTCATCAATCGTGGAGTTTCTGCTGTTGTGGCGATATCTTATCAATTCATGGCTAGTGCTGCGGGGACTTTTATGACTGGTTTCTACCGCTCACTTTTAATCGACGCATCTAGCTTCGCCGTAGCAGCACATGCCGGACGAGCAAAAATGATGGAGCAGAAAATGAGAGATCCTTCTTGTGGGAATCGGGTGCCAGTAGAGGATCATATCGTCCCAGTCTTTTATCAGCGCGGAGAGCTAGCCGCTATTGATTGGAGTGTCATGAGAAAGCCGAATATGATTTTGTTGACGAATCAGCTCAAAGCTCCCATGAATCTGGTAGGCAGAGAATTGGATGTCTTGAGACTGGAGACACAGCTCCTTCGTGGGGATGGGGTCGCTGTAGTTACAGGGAGGAGAAGGGTTGGTGAGAAGAGAAAAAAACGCAACTATACTCTCCAGTGAAAAGTATACTGACTGGCAGTGATCATTGGCAGGGAAAACCGCTTTTCTTAAACACTTGTGTTGGTGGTGGGATATCACTGGATTAGTTGACCATGGTCAGTATATAGATCTTGAAGCAACACAAGATACCCTCAACGAAATTTTACTCTTAATCTATCGGGAGGTCATTGGCATGCCCACAATATTGGAGACGGAAATGGTATTGGTCCCGGACGCTCGCGCGACTACCGTGTATTGGCAGCTAGTAAACTGGTTGCAATTGAACCACTATGTGATCGTTCTCAATGGTGTCGAAAACTGGAAGCCGGAGATTCCCGGAAAGGTTCAACCTGCTGACCTTACTGGGCCGGCCTTTTGGAAAGCTGAACGACGCGCTCTAGAGAATTTTTTGAAAGATGTTAGTGGTGGGGAAACGATTATTATAGTCACAGCGGAGCTAAATTCACCCTGGGTGGATATCAACCCGTACATACTGGAAGGATTGTCGCCGTGAGTTGTCCTGCGCCATGGGTTTACAAGAGCCAGTTGCTGAGGCACAATATCTAGATATGATATTGCGCAACTACTACCGATTGAATTGGGGGGCTCCAATGAAGGAAAGGTTCTTGAGCCAGGTACTGACTTGATGGAATTTTATACTAAGCTTGTTGAGCTCTGCGACGGTCTTCCCGGGGCCGTTACGGAACTCTGCTGTAAGCTCCCCCTCGGTATCAAGGAAAATACCCCGGAAGGAGTATACTGCCGAAGCCTCTTGGCTGCTCCCGCGGCTGCAGGCCGGTATAACCAAGATTGCCCGAAGGCTAGATTTGTTCAGTCTTTGATCCCTCCCAATTCAGATGGCTCTCCCCATTCTGATCTAAATCGTTTGATATATATCATTGCTCCATTCTGGGGGCGGATCCCAAAAAACGTCGATAACTACCTCATTTATATATGTTTCAATAGATACTTTAATCTTGACGACCCTGATACCCTCTGTATACCAATACGGAGGTTTGACGCAGAGAATCCCCGTGACATGAGTCCAGAAGAGAGGAAGGAGGCAAAAGGGCTTCTTGCCCGCTCCAAGCTACTCTCCGAGTACCACCGCATAATTTCCTCCATGCGGACGAAAGGCTACCTCTCGAGGGACAAATCTAAGCCAGACCGATATTATAGAGTCAACCCAGTTTTGACGCTTGCACTCCGTGGAGTGATTTTTGGAGATGGGCACCTGTGCTCTGTGCTACATGCGAGTGGATGCCTCGCTGCATTCTTGAACTACTGCAAAACGCAAACCCTCGAAGATAATTGGGATAGCCATGTCCAGCTCGAGAAGACAAACATTTACTCCATTATGATAACCCTCTCGTGCCTCCCGACAACACTAGGTGGACTCTCATTATTACCCGTTAGGCCTATGCTATCTCTGATATCGATGCACCAGGCCGAACGTGGTGGGAGCGACTGCCATGTCTTAGAAGTTATTTCTAAGATGTTGGTCAAAAAGTTCGACACATTCCTAGCGACAGAAAAGGATATCCGATTGGAAGCCATTTTCCCCGCTTATAAGCTCGTCTTCCACTGCTCCAACTACCTCTGTTTTAGATATAAGAATTCGAAGAACATGGCAAAGGAATTCGCTGAACAGGTTAAGAAATCCAACGAGCATTCCAAGCTTTCCGAAACCCTATCGGAAGGTGTCCGCGAACATTTGCTCATTGCGAACTTCATGACTGCCACAATGAGCGCACAAGCTGCGAACGCGCCCAGAGGGCTTCTGCCGGGAGCCTTTGTGTATGAAACTCTGGGGAATGTATCTAGAGCTAACTATGAAGTGTACAAACTTCTCGGGTTGGGTCCTAGGATCGGCTTCCGAGCCGAGGGTGACAGCGACCCAACGCAGGATCTTAGGAGATTGCGCGCACTCTCACTCGAGTTCGATACCAAAGATTCTCGCGGTTGGTCTAGCAAGACTGAGAAAGTCAAAGTGCAGCAATCAATAAAAGAAGTCTGCGACGAACTCCGGGAATCAGCAGCAAAGCTGAGAATGGACTTTACGTATGTCGATGACTGGTTGGCCCCGCACGAAGCAAGAGCCGGCGTCACTACCCCCACGGAGACACTGCGCAAGCTAGATAGAACCAAAGCTTACGATCCATTGGAACACTTCCCCGGGTCCGCGATCATGGAAGCTCAGATAAAGAGAGACCGCGGCGACGCCGCCGGCGCGAAGGAAATACTGCTCGCCGCGCTGGAGTATTCCCGGGAAAGAGGTTCTGCACAAGGGGAATTACTGTGCCACGGTCGATTGCAAGAGATCACCTACCTCACCGGTCAGTGGAGTAACACAATCGCGCACAATCAACAGATGATAAGCCTGGTGGATATGGTCCATAGCGGCAGTACCGAGGAAAAACGAAGGACAGACAAAGCCGTGCTGGCGGCCCATTCTGGGCTTGCACACATCCATCTCCGGCAGTGGGACCAAGCCATTGAATGTGTTTTGTACACAATACGCATCTGTCAGGAAACACTCGCGGACGATCCCAATACCTTCCTCCTTGATAGGGTCCAGGCTGAACAGCTGGTTGTCCTAAGGTATCTCCGGTACCACCGCCCAACCCACAAGGACCTCCCTTCTTCGGTAGAAGTTAGACAGCAGCAACTTGCCCTCCAACGAAAGCTTGACCCTGCGACAGCAGAGAGTATGGTTGATCTGGCGGTAAGACGGATGGAGGAGATTAAGACGCAGTTTACCCTTACAGTAGCGATGAGTCCTAGGGCACAATGGGCTGCTAAGAGGGAAATGTGGTATAGCGACGCCCCGACATGCGACAGCATACCGCTAAACACCAGGAATTGGGGCCCCAAGGAGTGGTGGAAGGATACGGTAGAGGATATAGAGGCATTAGCACTTGTGAAGGAGTATCATAGTTCCTTCCAGTACGACCCTGAGTCTGCGCTATTTGGTATTAGTTTGGATGAATCGAGCGCATTGGAAGGACTGTTGCCTGGGAATTGAGTTGAGGTTCAATTGAAGGAGGGGGATTTTCCTCCCTATGAAAGAGTTTTTTTTTATAGTTTTTTTTTAGCTGGATGAAGTATCAGCACGCCCTCTCTTTCACGACCGTGTAGAAACCATAGTGGGCTTCACATCCTGACCAAATGCTGGTAACTCCATCACGACCTTCAGGAGATAAAGATCTTGCGGACACTATGACACCTACCACATTATACACATTCAACTCGCCAAATCCCCCTGGGCCACGTAGATCAGGAACCAGAGACCTGCACCATACCTTGCCTTTCTGCACAGCACCCGCATCCCAAGCCCCTAACTCAAAAAGGATCCAAACTCAAGCATTAAAACCTACCCTCCTCCCCCCTCCAGCCTCCCCACACGAGTGATACCCCGTGAACCTCTACTAGTACACCAACCCACCCACCCACCCACACCAACTTACCACCCGCGAGCCCACAAGCTCCCCTCCCAATCATAAAAACCTGGGCCCTGCATTTCTACCGACAAACCCTATTCTTGCACGATACAGGTACCCGCCACGGGCTGTGATGCATACACATCTCTGCACTTTCACACGCATCACACGAGACCTCAGCGCAAAAAAAAAAAAGTATAGGAAGAGGAAGAAGAAGAATAGCCGGCGCCACCCGGATGCGGTTATGCATTACCGGTAGCGCATCGCTCAAGCCCACCGCACCGTACTCAATACTACTACCGGTACTGTAGTAGCTAGTCATTCGATTGATGGAGCGGGTCGCTGAGTTTAGTGCGGGGATGGATTTTGAGTCTCTGAAGGCTTGAGGGGCTGGAGGAGGAGGCGCTTTCCCCTTTATTTTCCCTTTTTTTTTCCCCCTTCTCGTGTGGTATGTCTTATGATATGGTAGTGAGAGAACCCAATGGTTTTCCGGGTTTCTCGGTCAGATACGGTAAAGAATGGGACCTAAGATAAGGCACGGTTTCCTGACGAATTTCACATTAAGTTATTTGCTCTGTGGGGGGGGGCATCCTATCGGTATGGTTCTTGCCCAAGAGAATGAGTACTGTACAAGTATCTGGAAACAGGTGGCTGCGAATTTGTACAAGTATGGGCGCCCGGATACGCCCGAGGGGGGGTCTCTTTTTTTCTTCGCCATATATTTCACGAACCCCCCTGTTTTCCTGATATCTATTTGCTCGGGACGAGTGTTGAAGTTATGTTTTGCGTACCGGCTTACAGGGAGGGGGGGGCGGGAGACGAACATAACACTATCACGGCTTTCTCTTATATACATACCGTGGGGATGAACGGATAGGTATGATTGTGTGTGTGAGAGAGAGAGAGAGAGAGAGAGAAAAGCAACCAACTATCGTACCAACACATCTTGATTTATTTATGTACTAGTACAAGTGTACCGTAGGGATAAAATAGAAAGGAAAAAGAAAAAAAGGAAAAAGAAGTTACCATGGCCTAAAAAGGCAAGCGTTGCGGAAACCTTTGCTTTATCGCAGCACGCCCCAAGACTTGGTCTGAGTAAATTCCGTGTTTTCGCCGTTTATGTTGGCTTGGATCGAACCGTATTGAGGTTTGAAGGGGGGCATCCTCCGATTTTCTTGTGGGGGAGGAATCGAGGACCTGGGCCAGAAGGATACGGTGTGTGGTGGCTTGTGAGAGGCGCTTTTGCCTAAGCGGTGTTCGAGGTGGATTTAGTCTATCAAGTGGTGACGGAATCGCTCGCTCAGGGTAAGAGAGAGAGCGAGGAGAGAGAGAGCGAACGGGGGGGGCAAGAGTCGTCTCATATAGTCTATTCGGGTAGGCAAAGGTTGTGGCCGTAGAGGGGGGTAAGAGAGAGAGAAGATGTTACAATATACAGTGGGGGGTTCTCATCTCCAAGTTAATCGCCCCATTGATCTATGTACCTACTTGAAGCTCATGCTGCGCTGTAGTGCTCACTGCGGTCCCGGCAATGCATACGCGAGTACCGCATATGCATTCCTGCCGCCCCATGATTTCCTCTGTTCGCTTCTCTATGTAGTTCCTAACTTTCTTTTCTTTCTTCTCCTTCTTGGAATACAATCATGGTGTTCCAGGCACGACCCGCAACAGAAGAGAGCAGAGAGTCAAGTGCGAGTACTTTGTTGTGATTGCGATATTGGCTGAGTAGCGATGCCAAGTCAACTCGCTGTGGTTTTTGCCTAAAGAGCGGGTCTGGGGCAGAGTACTAGTACCTGTCGTACTGCAAGCTAACACGCCTACCGTAATACTGTACTGTACTGTACTCGAGTACTCGAGTACGGTACACACAGTTTTACCTTGCACCATAACTTACCAAATTCAATTGGTTGAACGGGTACTCCGCTGGCTGTATGGCTTGCCGACCCTAACTTAACCTCCGGCTTCCAACTGAGGCTGAGACCTCTTGTACCAGCAAAGCACTCGTATTGTACCGTCGTTCTCTACCGTATGTGGGGTACTCTGTTGGCTTTTTTTCTTTCTCTTTCACTTCTTTGCTTCTTCCTCCTCACGAATTTTGTACTACGGGGCTAGTACTGTTCAGTACTCTCGAATTTCATAGGTACAGTATCCGGAAGTTATTGAAGCAAAGACCCACCAAAACTCAAATCCTTGGCACCAAGGCGCCCAGATCTTTGAAATTAGCGAGTACCGGCACAAGACGGATGCAATGTCGTTATCTAGCACAATTATTTCTTTTGGGGGCTGTGGAGGTGGAGGTACCGGTAGCATTCAAGGACTCCAAGAGTAAAAGTAAAAAAAAATAAGGTTTAACTTTAACAGACTCAGCGGATTAGCGCTAGTGACAGCCACCATCCCAGAACCGGAAATAGCACCGGCTTATCAGTGGTATGGAAGCTTGGGTTTTAAGGTTTCTGGTAAGACTGGTGGGGGATTCTTTACCCACGATTGGCTTAGACCTGTACTAGGCGAGGGAGTTATTAAGGGCCTTGCGATTTCGTATCCAGAGTCAAATCCTAGCGATGTAGTGGGTCCAAGACCGCGTTTGCCTCACATCTGGTCTTTTCACAAAGTCTCTGCTGTAATACTTGTTGGTATCGTGAGGCGAATCCCTGGCATGGCATGGCCTATGTGGCCTTGAAATGAAAAGGGCTTTCACATAGCCTTGTACTGGTACTGGTACTGTACTCGTACTTGTTTAATACCGGGGCCGCCGAGGAAAATTGTTATTACGGTATTGATGTTGTGGAAGGTTGGATTCAGTGAGGATGATATGACCGTATTTTAGTATGGCCCTTTCGTTCGGGCCGTTGCATTGTGCCTTACCATCAATTTATGACTTCTCTACGGTATTTGGATTGATCCTCTAGATGCGCTCTGGAGAGAATGAACTCGTGACATGACACTAGCATCTTAGCTGGCACTGCTACTGCGATAGCATAGAAGTTAATATTACAGGGTATTCAATTCTTCATTGCTTACGAGTAATATTTTCGGACCCAAATCTTTCATGATGGCAGGGTTTTTTTCTTCTTCATTTCCTAACTGTAGCTTGGAAAGAAAGAAAAAAACCACGGGAGATCTTCAGTTCCTGCAGCTTCTAGGCGAGAACGAAGCGATGAGGGGATGGATGGACGGATGTCTGGCTATGAGTGCGATCTAGATGGCATTGGGCTGGTTTTGCTGGGTAATTCGCTCGATTGGATATCTTAAGACCTCTTGAAACCTACCATTGGATGATGAGCGGAAAACAGTGGGTCGGCCATAACAAGTTTAGTTTGACAGGTCAACATTTATCAAAATTTCGGTAACTAACTACTAGGAAGCATACCCATCCGGGTCCTCTATCCTACAGCGTTGCGTTCCATGGGGCAAGCCAACCCAACACAAAAACAACTTTCCAACAAACAAACAAAAACAAAAAAAACACAAACATAACAAAACTAATCACAATCCGTACCCGCCGGATCGTCTATCATCATCTTTTCAACAACCTCAAAACAAATATCATGAGACCTAACAACCCGCTAACGTGCTTAAACAATCTATCGCACCCCCAACACTCTTTAATCCCCACGCAATTTCTCTCGATCCACTTATTCACCATGGCAACCCGGAACTCTTCGTCCCAGTCCTTTTTGTTGCCGACTTCCGTCACCCAGTATTCAATCTCAAGTGCCTTCCCGCACCTGTCCTTTCTCTTTTGCAAATGCCCCTTCAGTCCAGAACCTCCGGGTCTGGCATTGCTCCCACCACCCAAGTTAGCTCCACAGTGGCCGCATCTTGTATCCGTTTCCTTAACAACATACCATCGACCCCTCATGTCCGTCATCTTCCGGACACATGTACCCACATGGATTTTGTCACATCCTTCACACGAGAGTTGTTTAATTTGCTCGGTAACTGTTTCGCCGTTCTTCGAAATTGTTATAGTCGAGTCAAATGGATTTCCGAACATCACCCTTACCCCTAATTGTTCCAGTAAGGTTGTTGGTATTCCCATTCCCAAGTATTCGTGATGTGTCAACCAATCCCTCCATTCGCTTATGTGTTTGTCGTTGAATAGGGTTTTTATCGGTGGTCATCGGGTTTCGTATCTGTCGCATTCGGTAATATGGAATCTTTCATCATATCCCTCACACGCCTCATGTCCAATTTTGTCCGTTCCCGATCGTATTCTTATAAGTACGTAAGCGTCCAGTGTCGTCAGCCCCTTCAGGTGATTGGGCTTCGTCAGGCGCCGCTTGTACTACTCATGTCCTTGTTCCATGTGCCATGACAACCATTCTGTCAATTTCCAGTCTTTCGCTCTCCCCCGTTGTCGGCCACTTCGTCCCACCCGATCCATCTACTAGGTTGTACATTTTCGTCGATGTGTTCCCCAGCAACTTTGTCTGCTGCTTCGTTCCCATTGATTCTAATGTGTCCAGGGGTCCAATGGATCCTAACTTTGTCCAGCTGGTTCATGATCGGAACCAAAATGTTCCATATCCTAGCTCCCTGTCCTTCCTTTTGCATCGAATTGATTGTCCTAATGGCCGGTATGCAGTCTGTGAAAAGTGTATATATCTTCACCTTTCTCATGACCGCGTCTTCCATCGCGCAAGCGATTGCCGCCAATTCAATTCTAACGGAATCGTACTTTCTGTGTATTGCAATACCCCTTTCTGTGGTGATGAGTCCGTCCCCTTTCATCCATACCCATCCGACCGCCCCTTTCCCGTTTCTTCTGGCACTGTCGCTGTATACCCAAGACGCTCCCGCCGTCGTCGTAAGTATCTCCATCAGTTCGGTATATTCCTTCACCGCAGCTACCTTATCCTTTGCTATTTTCGTGACTGGTCGTGTCGTCATTTCGTGATCCGAGGTATTCCTTGTCGGGATACTATTTTCGTCGTCCCACCCCGCACTTAAACAACCGTACCATGGGTATTCTTTCCCGTACCCCTTGTTGATGTCACGTTGCCGGCATCTTTTCCTCAAGTACATTTCTTGTATATGTGTAGGTACTATCCTGGCCTCCGCTAAAAGGATGTTGTTCGCTGTTTTGATTGGTGTTCGTAGTCCAGATCGTATGGTGTCGTTGATGTTGATTTGTATTTTCTTCAACAACTTTTCGTCACCGGCAACGAATTCAAGACCGTACCATACTGTCGGTAGGTAAACTGATTTAATCAGGCGATTGTATTCCCAGGAGCCAATGCCACCCTTCAATCCATACCTTCTTCCAATACTGGCTATTCTCCTTCTCACACCCACACCTCTTTCCAGCCAGTATTCGGTATGCCCGTTCATCCCCCCGTCCATGTCCAATCGATACCCCAGTATCCTTATCTCGTCCACTGGTTTAACTAACCCCTCCTCGGTTACCAGTCCTTCCCATCTCTTTTTCCCCATTCCCATCCATTCTGTCTTTTTCAATGCGAAGGTCATGTTCCATAGCTTGGCTATCTGGTTGCAATCGTCAAAAATTTCCACGATTAAATCCATCGCGATTTTTTGGGTTTTTCCGGCGACTGCAATTGTTCCGTCATCCACATAACTGCTCACGATGCAGCTCCTGGTCGGGGTGTGTAGCACTCGCGGTTTGAATATTTCTTCCACGTACACACAGAACAGGTATGGAGATATCGGAGACCCCTGAGGTACCCCTTTGTCAGTCTGGTAAGCCTTGCTCATCCTTCCGTTGAATTTCAGCCTCATCCGTCGGGCTGACATCCATCTGTCAATCCATTTAACGATCTCGTTGTTGCAGGATTTGCATTTCAGTATGTCCACTAACAGGTCAGTCTTGATGTTGTCAAATCAGCCTTCCATGTCCATGGTCATCACTGCTCTGTGACTCCCTTTGTGGTATTTGAAGAATTCCATCGTTTGTTTGACACTGTCGTGGCACGATTGTCCTTTCCGTGATCCGTATTGTGTATCTCCTAATACTACATCGCTTTCCATTCTTTGCAGTATTATTCGATCGATTACTTTCGCTATCGTTAACAGGAGATGTATCATCCTCAATGCTTTGGCCACTTGGTAATCGTCTTTTCTGGCTTTTTGTATAAGGACGGTTCTCGCTTCGTGCCATTTCCGTTCGCCATATCTGATCAGGTGGTTCGTTGTATCCACCATGTGTTGTTCCTGGTGTTTAAACCAAAATCGTAGGAATGGATAACTTTTCCCGTCGTACCAGCCAGCCGTATTTCCGGGTGATCTGTTCAGCCCGTTCCTCAGTTCCTGGGCGTCCACCGTTATATCGACTTCGACATTGGACCATTCTTTGAATTCGTCCGATTTGATCTGCTTGGCAATAATGTCGCTGATCTCCTCGTGCGTGTACCTCGGCTGTCCATTCTTGTCCTTAATCGGGGGTATCGACCATCTTCCTTCCAAGTCCTTGACCATGCGGAATATTTCCGGGTCCTTGGCCTTGGACAGTTTGTTCTTCAGGTTGTCGTATCTTCCCTAGATCAACCTGTTTCTTAGCACTTTTCGGGCGAGCGACCATTCCTCTTTCTTATCACTCCTCCTTAGGAATTTCGTGTCCGCCGACATTCGTGCTATTTCCTTGTTGTACCACTCGTCTTTGCCGCGGAACCTACCCTTTCTGAGTTGTTCGTTTACCAGTGTTGTAATGTCATCCCAACCGCTCCTCTTTTTGCATATCTTCCCCAACTCATATTCCACCTCTTTCCAATCAACCTTCTTCCATGCAATCTGGGGTTCGATGTAGTTTCTTGGGATTTCCATATCCAGTCTGGTAATTATCCCTTGATGTTTCAAAGCTGCTTTGTTTGTCCATGTTGATCTTTCGTTACCCTTCTTTAGGCATATGTCAATGACAGATATGTCCCTAAATGTTGGCATTTCGGGTGCGTCGATTCGGTATCCATGGCTGTTCACCTAATCGTTAACCGCGTATCCGTATGTGTTCTTGTGGTTGTCCCCTCCCTTCGACCCCCATCTGGGGTGTCTGGCATTGAGGTCCTCTGCAATTATGTCGCAGTCGTTCAATGATTCCAGCTTTCCCATCGCCTCCTTCTTCTTTTCGCCTGGCCTGAGATACACACCCCCAAATAACTTTTCCTCCCCTTTCGCCGTATTGTATCTCACCACCGTGCTCCACTCATTATGTCTAACCAATGAAACTAATCCTACAATGTCCGTTTTCACAAAAACTTCCATCCCGCTCCCTTTACAAAAGGAAAATAATTCAAACCCTGCACTTTCACACTCCTCCTTTTCCTCGTTCCGCTTGGCAGGCGCTTCCAAAATAAAAAATATATCAACAAATGAAAGTAATTCCATCACTAGTTCCCGGTTACCCAAACTCTTCCCCACGTTTATCGTACAAGTTGTAACCCTCATATTTATGAGGGTTTACTGCTTCTGCCAAACAAGTATGATCCCCTCATAAATTGGGAACCATGTTCGTCGGTGTCAGAGTGTTTGGCCGGCACCAATGATGGTCTGGCCACTTCCTTACCTTTCCCATTCTTTAGTGGTCGACCTCTAACCACAGGAATTCCTTCCACATCGCCGATCTTTTCATATTCGGCGATTTTGGCACCGGGTTTAACAACGCCGTGTTCCCTTTTCCGGAGTTCATACCTCTCCGTTGTCACCAAGGCATTGCCGATCGGTTTCGGTCCATTGCACTTGGATTGTTGTTCGACAAGCGGGGTGCCCCTACCGGTTTTGGTTTTGTTCCTTTCCCAGTTTCTTGGGCTATCCGCAACGCCGGTCACGGAGGTCGGGTCAGATATGACGGGGGTGTTGGGTCCCATCCTGCTGGGCGAGACCGAGCTTTTTCTAATGGCAGGGCATTCCTGGTGTCCGGTCATGTGCTCGTTGCTCTCGCATTGCATGCACCAAACTTCGTAGTGCTTGCATCCATCGTGGGTGTTAGGGCATCCCGTCACCGCACATTTGTGTTCCGTGGACACATGATCCTTCCGGCAGTATTTACATACTGGTTCGGCCTTGCATCCCGCTCCAACGTGACCGATCTTCATGCATCTTGTGCACAGCACGCTGTTGTTTTCCTCTCTCCACGGTCGGCAAATCCTGGCTTTACCGGATATAACTATCCATGGAGTGTCCTTGGCCATCATCGTTCTGACCTCGGGGCTCATCTTCATAATTAGGAGAATACTGGCGGTCGATTGCCGTCTTTGGTGGAATTTCCCCAATTTTCCCACCCACGATGGTTTGGCTGCCAGCGTGATTCCCATGTTGCTTTGTTCGATGTTATTTGCCATTGGACGGAACGCGTTTTCGCTTTCCCAGTCAGATGGGGACCAAGATCCCTTCCCGGCTCTTGCCAATGGGACCATCCCGACAAAGATCTTCACCTTTTTGGCGTCTCTCTCGAATCGGAAGTTTTTGAGGCCCATGTTCCCCAGTTCCTCACCAAGGGCAGGTAGGTAGCGGTAGATGTCTTCTACCTTGGTGTCCCTTAGGGTCAGTAGGACATCCCCGAACCTGTTCAATTTGGCAATTGAAAAGTATGCCTTCCTTTCATTCAGGTTCCGTAGGCATTCGTTCAACCCGTTCCTTATCGTTTCTGGGTTTACTCCGTTCGGGAGTTTGATCACCGCTCCCTTAGCAGTGTTATACCTGATTTTCAGGTGACGCTCCTGTTTCTTGATCCTTAAGGTCTTGACAATTGTAGCCGGTTTCTTTTCCTCGAACCTCTTTCGTCCTCTGACGATACTGAACTCCTTGGTTCCACTTGCATCAGCGGCCACATTAATCCAGGAAGCCGTACTGGACTTTCCGGCCATAATACCGTTTTCGTATGCCGGTTTAACGGGGGGAACCGTCATGTCCACACATACTTTTTTGGTCTGTTCGACCATCTTCCCCTTTCCCTTCTTTGTTTCCAGGGTGCGTAAGGTGACGGGGATGGGGACGGCAGGCCTGGTATCCCTCTGAGTCACCGTGGTTCGCTGGGGTCTACTTTCCAGCTCGATCTTCAGGTCTACAATCTGGTTCTTCAGTTCGTCCACCTCTTCCAAGAGGTCTAGGATTCTCTTTTCCACACGTTCCATGCGGAATTCCATTGTGTTACTCCCGGTTTCGGCCATGGGGGAGTCTTCCTCGACAGCTGGTACTGCCTCGGGGGTGTTGACCTTGGCTAGTTCTTCCAACATAGCCTCGGTCTGGGATCGGGATTGGGTGTACCCGACGGTCTCCGGCAGTGACTCCTGCGTTTCCGGGATCACAGCCCACCTGCTGTTTCCCACACCGGATTCCTCGGTGTTCTTTCCATCTTCAAGGGTTATAGGTATATCCACCTTTGAACCCAACACTTTCACCGTTTTCTTGCACTGTAGTGGTGCGTAATCGGAGTCGAACGATCTGTCCAACTTGAACTTCTTCCCGTATAGGGCTCTCTCGGAATCTGGGATACTACCCAGTCCAACTGATGTTGGCCAACTCGCCGCTGTCGAGTTAGGCGACCTGACTGATACGTAGTCTTCCTGAGTAGAATGGGTGGACGGTACGTATTCCGAGTTTTGGGAATGATCAAACAGTATTCCCATCGTGGTGTCCTTGATCCGGGAGCATCCGCTATAACCTGATGTCTTCATCAAACCTCTGATGCCCGCATTCACATCACTAACGGTCCTCGGGTCGCTGTTTTTGATGAATCCGTTCCATGATTCATCCCTTCCCTCCCTCCGGCATCCGTCCGTATGGGCGAACTGAAATGTCAGTCCACACGGTAGTTTGTATGAGGTGACCAGCATCCTCGTCAATATCCTCTGGGCATTCTCTGCCCCCTCTCTTCTTCCCCCGTCATAGCCTTCCGGCGTAATATGCCCAGCACTCATCCCCGACATTTCCACCTTGTTTCCAGAATTCAGCACTTGCAATGGGTGTTGACGCCTTCTCAAGGTGAACCCAACTCTTTATCTTCTCACAGGGATCAAATCCCCCGCTTTATGGCCCAGGTATTACTCGGTAAACCAAGATATCTCAACCTGAATCTAAGCGAAGTCTTTAATTTCTCCTCTTTGAAGCTATTCACACTTCCCCTCTTCTTTTCCTCTCAGCCAGTAACAAACAAGAATTTTCCTCTCAGCCAGTAGCAACCTGCCAACAACACCAAATGTGATATCGTAAAATTTTTCAAAAGAGGTGAAAAATCAAGGTTAACAGAACTGGGAAAGCGAGTTAACGGCTGATGGGATCCATCGCGTCTACCGGTAGCGGGCTGATCTAGGACCGCGTCAAGAAAACACTAATCCTTCTCAGGATCCTTCTTCTCCGGATCCGGAGATTACAGGGCTGGTGGAGTAACAGTGTCGAGTATCGTGCATGGGTCAGATGTAAATAATCAGTACCCCATCTAAGTGTGATACCGTATTTCTGCATGACAAGTTCACAACAGTTTGAGCAGGTTAATACTGGCCTTATCGCACCACGGGTTTAGGAGCGTCGCTGGCGTGTGCTTTAGCTAGCAGCTTTGGTGAAGACCTATCATGCAGATGTGGCCGTGGATTTAGAACACCCGTAGTCAATGGTAATGTTTACTGTTGAATGAATGTTAACTCCTATCGTAACCATTAATGAGCCCTCGTGTACTGTACCACACCGCGCCATGATTCCTGTCAACGCCTCACTTGGAAACGGTTGATAGGCAGTGTGACCAGCCCCACTTCACACCGCACGGTGCAGCACAGCACTCGTATCTCCCAGTCAAAAATTGGCACCCTTTTGGGGTGCTGTAGAAACGGAAAAAGTGTGCCGATTCTTGGCCACAACATTAGAGAATCGTCTCGGATATCCGCATTGCAAGGTGATCTAGAGAAACTATCTTTAAGCAAAGTTAAGGTAATCCTGGTCTTTGGTGAACTACATACACTACTAGCATGATGCAATATCTTTTTTTCCCGGGGCTTCTGGTTTTGGGCTGACTTGGGTGCGAGAGATACTGTACTAGTAATGGTACCAGTAGTCTGGAAATGCTCTGTTTCGCATCTTGACTCAAAGGTACTTTAGCTAAGTGGGACACCGACCTCCTTGCTTATTCTACGGAGTGGTGTAGGTAATAGCTTAATGGGTGCTGTACCCTGTACCTGAGGCCTTGTGCGGAAGCTTTTTTCTTTTTGTCTAAGTGATGCTGCGAGTACTCTACACAGGTACAAGGTGTAAGTTTTGTAGGTTACATAGGGGGTCAGGGTAGCAAACTTCGCTTGTGGACCTACAAAACTTATGCCCTGTACCTCCGTAGCAGAACGGTTGGAGCCTTGAAGCTGGCAGAATCCCGGCCTAGCGGCTGGTGGGGTAATTAGTCAGATAATAATCGTAGGTATCATACGAGTATAACAATGATTAATTAGCCGCTGTTAACATAATAGTCAATATCATAAGGAGTAATGAGTGTCAGCTATCGCTTAGCGACGGTAGAGATCTGTGATCAAGAAATTGCTTGGGAAGTGTTGGGATTAACACTTGAGCAGGTAAATATTCTGCATCTTAGGTTGTATAGTACCTTCCAAGTGCTCTCTTTCCTAGCAAAAAGCTATAGAACTCATGACTGCTACTGTAAAAACTTGAATAATTGGACGGTGTGCTATGTCGTTGGACTTTCCTCTCCTAGTATGGTCAAGAATTTTTTTCTTTTTCTTCTGTCTCAGAGGGGGGAAAGGGGCCGTGTTTTTGCTGTGTTTTTTGCCCCCTTTCCAGAGAAGGGAATTCCGGACTACATAGCACACCGTCCAATTATTCAAGTTTTTACGGGTATTCCGGGCCGTTACATAGAAGAGTCGTGTCACTTTCGGGAATACCGCAAGAGCAATAACTTAAGTTACAGGGGGTGCTCTCCTAGCCCCAGGCACCGGCCGCTCGTGCTCGTACGGGCCGTGCTTGGAAACTCTATGACAGGAAACATGCGAGTGTATCGGCTTGATGATGTGGGGGACTTCTCGACGTTCGAGCGTAACGGGTGGGAAAAAGAAAGGAAAGCTGCTAACCACAGCTATCCAGCACACATCGTAGGCGAGGAGAAACACCAAGATTCCTTTTTTCTTCAATTCAACCGTAGTGCACCTATCAACACTCCACTTTCCCTATCTCGTATGATCGTACCACCTTAAACCCGAGGGCCATCTCGATCCACAGGCACCAGGAACAACAACCCCTGGTTCGTGTTCCAGGGCCTGACTAGGAAAGTCAGGGCTAGGTGAGGACAAGAAATGGCCGGTCCGTTCTTGGCACCTTTGGGCGGCCTTTTTTATGTTTGGGCAACACAAGTAATAAAGAGGCATTCACAGTCCCGAGAAGGCTCACCGGCGAGGCGAGTGAGCGGTCCTGCTCAACATCATAGAGTACGGTAGCATACTGATTTTGAAGAAAAGTAGTTACGATTCCGGGGCTTCTATAAGTATGTCCAGCTTTTTGAGATTATTCTTAAAGACCCCTTCTCTCACTCGTTACCTCTGGATCAGCTTGGTGGAAGAGAAAGGAAGTAGGTCCAGGAGGTCCTCTCGTTAACCAGCAATTCAATCCCGTCTCTCTTGGCACTGATCTTGGTATCATACCGTGCTCGTACCTACCATATCACATCACACCAATGCGTCACCAATCACTCGCACATTTCACTCGAATTCGTGAGTGTTGGCTTTTTTTCTTTTCTTTTCCCTTCTCTCCTCTTCACCTTAATCGGTTTTAAAGTGTTTTTTTGCTTCTTGTGTTCTCTTCTATACCTTTTCCTTTTTATATAAGGAATTGGCACGATAAAAGGGTGGTCATGCCCAGTACCTTCAATTGAGCTGATCAGGCCCTCAGTGAGTGAGTGAAAAGTGTGAGCATTCAGCATAGCTTCAATTCCTCATCCCATTCTCAACGACAATGTACGCCAGATACTCGCTTGCTGCCCTATTCGTGACGATAGCGGGTGTTCTCGCCCATCCAAGTGGTCCCCGAATTGCTGGAAGAAGCGGATTCCTCAACCTAGAGGATTTACAACCTCTCGTCAAGAGAGCCCAGGCTTCGGATGGGAGCTGCGGTGGACCGAATGCGTATACTTGCGGCAATACTGTGAATAAGTGTTGCTCGCAATATGGTATGAGCGGTTTCTTCCATTCTTGGGACTTTTATTTATTATTTGCTATGTAAATCAGATAATTGATTGAGCTGGTTGGTTAACGGCGTTGTGCAGGATTTTGCGGTGATACCGACCTCCACTGTCAGAGCTCTGAGAATTGCCAGGCTGCTTTCGGTATATGCGTAACCACGCCTACCAATGGAACCGAGGGAGGGCCTGGGCGGTGTGGGAAACAGGCCAACGGTACGCCCTGCCCGACCGGGCAGTGTTGCTCTGAAGGCGGTTTCTGCGGGAGCACAAAAGACCATTGTATGTCCCCGCTGTGCCAGCTTGGGTATGGTATCTGCGACGCTGAGTATGTTTCTCCTCTTCTAAATTCTTGCCATTGGGCAGTGTTTTGTGGGTGCTAACGGGTTGACTTTAGTACCCTGCCAAGCGGTGGAACAACAGAACAGGTTGCACGGCCCCATTTGGGGAATGTGCCATATGGGGATTTCTACAACTGCGTTCAACCTGGCGATGTCGCGTTGACTTTTGATGATGGCCCAGGTGTGTACACAGATGCCATGATCGATCTTCTGGACTCCTACAATGCAAAGGCTACATTCTACATTACCGGTATCAACAATGGAAAGGGTGCAATCGACACTACCCCCGCATGGACGAACGTGATCCAGAAGATGAACACCAACGGTCACCAAATTGCCTCTCACACCTGGTCGCATGCCGATCTCTCCACCCTGACCGAGTCCGTCCGCCGTGGCGAGATGATTAAGCTTGAAATGGCTTTCCGTAATATTCTTGGTTTCTTTCCGACATATATGCGTCCGCCTTATTCGTCCTGCAACGCCGCCTGCGTAGCCACGATGAGTGATCTGGGGTACCATATCACGTACTTTAATTTGGACACGGATGATTACAATCAGGCTACACCCGAGAAAATCCAGGTGGCCATAAATAACTTTGACAATGCTATCAACCCTTCCAACCCTATCAATGACAAATTCCTTTCAATTGCTCATGATATCCATCAAACCACTGCGCAGATTTTGACCGAACACATGCTCAAGACTTTACAGCAGAAGGGGTACAAGGCTGTCACTGTAGGCGAGTGTATGGGAGATCCAAAGGAGAACTGGTATCGTGCTGCCGGCCCTGGCCCTAGCTACACCTCTGAAATTGTTACCCCTACCTCTCACTCTACTACCTCTACAACCAGCTCCACCTCCACCAGCCCCACTACCAGCTCTTCGAGTTCTTCAAGCTCTTCCAGTTCCGGTTCCGGTTCCAGCTCCAGCTCCACTTCCTCCAGCTCCACTTCCTCCGGCTCCACTTCCTCCAGCTCCACTTACACCAGTTCCACTTCTACTAGTTCCACCTCCACCAGCTCCACCAGCTCCGCCAGCTCCGCCAGCTCCGCCAGCTCCACCAGCTCCACCAGCTCCACCAGCTCCAGCTCCAGCTCCAGCTCCAGCTCTTCAAGTTCGAGTTCTTCAAGCTCCAGCTCCAGCCCCACTACTCGCTCAATCACCACCACCACTTCCACTACTACCGGTACATCAACCTCTAGCACCAGCTCCACCAGCTCCACTTCCCAACCCCCGACAACTGCCACCCCCTCACCAACTACCTCTAAACCCCCTACCACCACAACCTCACAACCCCCAAGCCCAACTAGCACCTGTGCTTACCTGGTCGGTAGATGGTGCGCAGAGCATCTCCCAACCTACAATAATTTCGACGAATGCTGGGCAAGTACAAACAAATGCTGGGAGCAAGGCAGCTGCTGCTGGCTCGCAACGGACTCCCGCAACTGTAGAATCTACCAAGCTGTGTGTCAAGTTCAAGAAGACCACTGCTTGTCCTGCCAGAGTGATGGCTCCACGACCTGCTCGTATGTGACTCCGGTTTACCCTAAGCCGACGTTCCCGTAGGGTGGTATGGGAGTGTAATTATAATATGATAATGACGGGGTTCGATCTCTTGTTTCCTTTTTCTTTTTTAATGTTTCATGGTTTTATGGTATGGATTGGACTAGGAGCGAGTTGCGGGATGAGGGTGGGGATTGGCACGTAGCCGAAGCGTGCAACGTCCCCTTTTTTTTTATATATATCCTCTTCCCCTTTTGATTATTTACCATGTTTTCCCTGTTGCTAATGGGTGTTATATCGTGAGGTCTGATACACTGTTAAGTTAATGATGTGCGATGAGAGATCTCTTTTACCGGTAGAGTTGAATGAATGAATGGAATGGACTGCAGAACTTAATCACAAATCTTAGAAAAGCGGGATAACAAAAGTGAAAATACAGCGTCATAGGCAGGAAGCGGGCGTTGAGGCTCGGTATCATTGCTCTTCAGTCTGCCCACTCAGGAGAAGAGTCCATGTGAACCCACAAGCGAGTGATCGGGTATGACGAATTGTTGTGGGAGAGTAGATCCTATTCATTCGAGCCTAGCTAGTACAATGTTGCACACCACACTGTATTCAATTCGGCCAGTAAAAAGTTTCACACCGATCAAAACACCCCTTACTATCAGTACCGGTACCGGTACTCGAGTAGACTAGTGCAGATCGCGAATCAGATAATTTCGACATCTATTTTCACTTTGCGAACTCAGGACGTGGACGCCCATCGAGACCAAAAGCCAAACCGATTCCCTATTATTATTATTTTCCATCCAGAATTAGACCCCCGCCCCGAACAAGAATTACGAGCACTTCTCTCACCCGCCAATCTCCCTCCACAAGCTACGCACCAATCCTCACTTCCCTTAGATCCTCTCCACCAAACATGAGTTAACCAGGCGTATGATACATGGTCTCCCAAATTCATTATTGAATGCCGCTAATCCGATATATGAGCCTCGAGGATAATATCCAAAGGACTGGCGATATGGTGGGGCCTGCCAACTCTCAACTTTCAAGGTCGGTGGTATCGACGGCTGGGAATGGTAAGGGATGGCGGGGGACTCCCGGGGATGGCACGAGTGATGTCTCATGAAGTGAAAAGAATCCGTTTGGAGGTGTATGATCTCAACTTGGCTAGTACAGGAGGTCCAAGCGCTAGGACTATAGTCCCTTATAGTCCGCCCGGCCCTCACCTTCCCGAGCGTAGTCCGTCCCAGCACCCCCAAAAAGCAGGACTATGAGCAGTAGTCCGTCCCGTCCTCACCAGAAGACGGAAGGACTGGATGGTTCGGAACACTGTTGGTAGGGGGAAGAGTTGGGAATAGGTTGGTTGGACAGAGCTCTGGGAGGACGCAGAGGGGACCACGGACTACGAGCACAGCTATTCTCTAGGCGAGCTGCCGAATTAAAATCGCTGGGTAGAAAAGCTAGCCTGTATTCCAATAACAAAAAAAGCGCAATGTTCCGCATACCTCGTGCCCAAGCAAGCATTAGGGCTCTTCAGCACAGTGAGACTTACAAGGATGGGAAATGGGCAATATTCAATATTAATTGGGCTTGTAGATAGTTTCTCCTTTTCTTCTTCTTACAAAGTCATTTTATTCATACCTGTATTTCCTGTGCGCTATATAGTGCCGTATCATATATGTAGAGATACATGACAACCAAGACCCAACAACCGGTTCTACCAACTCTACTACTCAACTCCAACACACATGAGGATAGCTACCCGTACCTACTGCTAACCTAATACCTAACAAGGACAAGCACTTCCTCCAAAACTTCAATTGCCCTTAGATATGTGCTGTACGTACATGCAATCACCCATGAAAGAAAAAACATTGTGATCCACGGAAGCTAGGGAGAGAAGAAAATGTGATAACCAAATCTGCGGTCTACTCATACATATGGATGCTAGACTAGCCCCAAACTCCTCCTCCGGTATTCCTCATTTTTCTTCTTGGCCTTTTCTAAATCTTTCTTTATAGTATCGTTCTCTGTCAGAAGCATTGCCTTTTGCGCCTCTGTATCTTCTGCTAGATCCTTGTATCCATGATAGCCAGCCTTCCAATCCTCCTTTTCACACCTTTCCTTCTCCGCTATCTTCTGTGCCTCCTTCAGCTTCCGCTGGACGGCTTTGATGTCCGTCTCCTGCCCAGACATCTTTAGGTGAAAGGCACTCCGTTCCTTCTCTAGAGTACTTTCTAGCTTCCCCTGAGCCACCGCCTGTTCCTGGTTCTTTTCAGCAAGAAAATTCAGTTGGGTATTCAACGTTTCGACGTCAAGGAGCAACTGACCGTTCTCCAGCTCAGAGCCCTCCAGCTTAGCGCATAATATATCCATGACATCCGAAGCGAGGTCGCCATACCGACTAACCATCTTTTGGAGCTCGAAACCCTTAAGGACTGTAACGTTGGGTGAGAAGAATTTCAGGAGTGCCTCGCGGAGTTTTTTGCTCTTCGACTTTTCGTAAGCATAGCCTACGAGCTCTGCAAAGTTCGATACCACTTGGGTTTCGGGGGTTAGGAAGGTGATTTTGCTAAAGACCCCTTCAAGCCTTACGATCGCTAGCTCTTCTAATGGCTTTATATCGAGAGTATGCGCTAGCGCGCAGACCTTTCCGTGGGCAAGGAAGGCGTCACTGAAGTCAAATTCAGAGGGATCGAAGTAGCCTGCCTCATCTGATCCAGTTGCAAGCCGATCTTCCTCGATAGAGGCTTCCAGTCCATACTCAGGTGCTGAAGTGTCCTGCGGAGCCTCGGCGGAATCAGTTGCAGGTAGCTCGGAGGGTGGACTTTGGGGCATATCATATACGGGGGGCTCATCTAACCCTGGGGGGTCACTGAGTTCTGAAATCCCCAGCCCTGGGCCTGTAGAGTTGGGACTGACTTCGACCGGACACGGTGGTTTTTCTTCGCACTCTTGTGTCGTAATGTCTTTTGCGGGCATCGTTTCCGGATAAGAAGATGGGCAGTCCTGCATAGCTCTCTTCGTAGAGATATCTGCTATCTTCACCGGGGCTGGTGCTTCATAATCCCCCGTGTATAAAAACTGTGCAAAGCGTCCTACAGTAGCACCATCGTGTTTGTCGATGACTATTCGCAGGTTCTTCTGAGAGCCCAACAGATCGTTCACTTGCCACCAGAGGAATTCTGAGTGCAATGACAGGAGTCCTGCGTGAATATGGAATTTTTTTTTGCCCACCCCCGCGGAAACCTCGAACACCTCTGACTCTAGGAGCCTGTAACCGTGTCAACCATTGTCAGTCACCGTGAGCTTATTCGGAAAAATAGGACAAACCTAGAAAGTCTAGAAACCATTTCTCAACTTTTTCTGATAGTGGGAGGAGAGGTGGGGCTGTATGACAGGCTCCGTTTGTATGTGCCTTGTTTCTGAACTTGAGTGTTTGCAAAGTGAAGGCTTCCGAATTATATTTGATAGAAGAGTCGTCCCAAGTGCCACTTTAAAGCTGATGAAGTGGCCGCCTAAGAAATCAAAGCCGAGAGAAATCCACTAGAACCAGGCAATCATACCCGGAGTCTACTTGCACATAAACAAACAAACTAGTGGAGGTTTTCAACAACGGCTTTGGGTGTCGTGCCGAGAAATACTGCATTAACTGGTTAAACTGGAAATGGCGCTAGGGCAGCCAAATAAAATGGAAGCCCCTCCAGGAAATTCTTTCCCCCGAAAAAGTAAAAACTCAGGTCAAAACCGCATCCTGTGGCAAATGATCCTCAGAGTCTAACTCTCTCTAGTGGGCAACTTTTCTTGCGAATCTCGCTCGCCTATGGCGACAACCCTTGACTACTCTAGCGCCATTTCCAGTTTAACCAATTAATGCGGTATAAGTTCTACCTACGGATCTGGTGCCATGTTAGAGCATAATATTAAGTTTACAATACGAGTATAAATCGCATTATTCGATAGTGGAATGAATATTAAGAGGACAAGGCTAGAGGCCTAAAACTCAAATAACCCCCAGGAAATATTTTTTTTCAAGGGGAGGAATGAAAGGCGGATGCTCCGAAAAGAGGTATTTAGTATTTCGCTTGGGCAAAGTCTCTATGACTGATTTTCACTGGAGTCTGACCAGGCTTTGAGGCCATAAAGTGGATGTTTGGTCCAAACAAGCTTAGGAAAACACTTCCGAAGCCCAAAATGGACCTGTCTGCCTTAAGCACTGCACAATAATAGAGTAAGTGACTCATTATAGAGCTTGCATAAGTGGATGACTGCTATAATGGAAAAAACCGCGAGGTTTGCATGCCTGGGAAGTCAGGGGGTGGAACCAGAACACTTTCAGAGACGCAGGGTAGAAAGAAACCACTTTGTCGCCCCACAGGAATACCCTCATAAATGCCCTGATCTACCAATCTCAATGGTTGAGGTAATCCTTGATTTTTTATCCCAAGTACTATATCAACTAGATGAGACAAGTGGGCTCTTTGCGTCAGATTCCCATTCTGACGTTGTAGTATCTCATCTAAATCCGTTCGAAGACTTTTCCAGGAGGATAATTTTTCTCATTGAATCACTTTAGTAACATCCTCTCCCTCAACTGGATTTTCACCTTTGCGGGATCTGGAAAGTTTCCCCCTATACAGAGTCAATGTAAGATATGTTCTCTCTCACTTTGCTAACACATATCAACAACCTATGGTAGCGCTTTATCTAAAAGGAAAAAAGAAAAATAATCCCAAGAGGATAACGACCAGGGCATAGTGACTCCATATCTCACTATAGACCAACTTTGAGGGAGCCCTCCAGATTGGCTTAACCAGTTGAATGGCGCAGCAGAGAGCAAGGCCATTTGGACGGATATATAGAGTATAATAGAGTCCCCGTAATCCTTTCATAGGCCACTCCACATATCTCTGTACTTTCACGCATGTCCTTATTCCCCTGCCACTGCCGTGATGTTGAAAGAAAGATATGCCTAGGGAACTTTCCCTATAAATGAAGATAATTTTGGAAGGAACCGCCGGCAGCATTCCTAAATTATCTAGGACCACAGCAGGGCTTGAGCAAGCAGGCTGCTTCCATCAACTTTAACACCCCAAGGTCATTGGGATCCCGGTAGAATAGCCTAATATGAACGAGAGATAATAAAATAAGATAACAAATAGGGAGCGCAGCGCCTAAGCTACCTTGCCGTTGTGCCCTGCCCCCCCCCAAAAAAAAAAATTTAGGCAACCCATGATACAATACCGGTACTGGAGTACTACCTATGGTTGTACAGCTTCTTCCAACCATGGGGGCCACGGGAACATCCCCTAGTTTCTGAAGTGGTTCCTTTTTAGCGATAAAAATTATCGGAGAAAATCAAAATGAACATATTCTAAGTTGAGACAATTGGGGAAGCTCTGAATAGAACTGCCTAAATTTTTCTTTTCTTGATTTCTATCGTTTTTGTTTTGTTCTATGCTTTTTTTCATATTGAGTATTAGGCGCTATAAAACGGGTATTCTAGAAGCAAGAGTAATCAGATAAAGAAACCGGTTGGAATGCATTTCATCTAGCCTTACTAGGTTTATTTTTTCTTGGAGGCTAAAAATAAGTAAAAGACGTTATATGGTGGGGGACATCTGTAGCCGGAACAGGCGGACATTTTTTTCTAGTTGGTTAACAGTAGGTTAATTTGCCAAGACTGGCTCTTTTCAAGGTTAATATCTTGGCAAATATTGATTAATAGTCATCATTAATGAAATTAACAGTAATTAACCTACCACGGACATTGCCCTTGCTCCAGACAAATTTTGACCCACCTTTAAACCCTAATATCTCTATGAAAACTTGAGATATTTCTATTT
>Ga0307509_10002249_pt1 | contig 31597 bp, 31 predicted proteins | sample 10_EM_MG_FD_202245 | JGI IMG/M metagenome (GOLD analysis project Ga0307509, IMG submission 202245) | Populus trichocarpa ectomycorrhiza microbial communities from riparian zone in the Pacific Northwest, United States - 10_EM | ecosystem: Host-associated > Plants > Roots > Unclassified | place...
CAGCTTCACTACTCCTTCACACCCATTTAGGGCGGCCGAGAAGAGTGGTGTTTGGCCACGGTTGTCTGGCCTATCGGGGTTAACGTCCTTCCGTTCCAACAGCAGCTTCACTACTCCTTCACACCCATTCCAGGCAGCCAACTCAAGCGGTGTTTGGCCATATTTGTTTGACCTATCGGGGCAAACGCCCTTCCGTTCCAATGGCAGCTTCACTACTCCTTCACAGCCATTCCAGGCGGCCAACAGGAGCGGTGTTCGGCCATCATTGTCTGGCCTATCGGGATTAACATCCTTCCGTTCCAACAGCAGCTTGACTACGCCCTCATGCCCATACTCGGCGGCCCACGAGAGCAGTGCTCGGCCGTGATTGTGTGGCCTATCGGGGTTGGCGTCCTTCCGTTCCAACAACAACTTCATTACTCCTGCATCCCCAACCTCGGCCGCCCACGAGAGCGGTGTTTGACAATAATTGTCTGGCCTATTTGGGCTAACGTCTTTCCGTTCCAACAGCAGCTTCACCGCTCCTTCACACCGGTTCTTAGCGGCCCACAAGAGCGGTGTTCGGCCATAATGGTCAGGCTTGTCGGGGTGGACGTATTTTCCTCTAAATAGTACACTCATTACTTGTGGTGTCTTTTCCCACAGACGGCCTATGCCCCCAAGATTGAAAAATGCCCGACTAAGGAACAGCTTGACCACTCCTTCGTGCCCGCTCCTAGAAGCCCATGAGAGTGCAGTTTGACCATATCTCGTGTCTGGTATATCCGGCTGAGTGTGCTTCTGTTCCAAGAGTAGTTTTACTACTTCTTCATGCCCAGATTTCGCAGCCCACATGAGTGGCGTCAGACCAGTACTATCTCTTTCGTTTAAGTCCCATATCTTCGTTTTTATCAAATCAATTGCGACTTTTGCAATGCCCAAATATGAAATACAATGTAGTGCTGAAAATGGCTTTTCATAGCTAAAGTGCCACTCGCAGGCTGATCTCCAAAGCAATTTTGCGGATATGTGACTATCGTAATGATCAAAAAAGTCACGCGCAAGGGATCTTGAGAGATCTGAGGGCTCCATTCGCATGTGAGTTCCCCAGTACAAAGAAGCATATCGCAGCAGCGGTGGACCTTTGAAGTCATAGAAGAGGAGGGACGGAAACGGAAGCTCCTTGATGGCCTGGTAATTAAGATACGTCAAACAGGTCTCGGTAATTTTCGAGTGAGGTTTGTCAAATAAATCAGTGTGATGGGAGAGATACTCCTTCAGCGTGAAATGGACAAGTCGAATGGTGGAGGACCCTTTATCAACAGTGGCAAGTCCGAGGCAACAGCCTAACACCGTCCGGATCGAAGGAACATTGTTGGTATTAATGTCAGCTGATCCTATCTCGACCGCCAGAGCGTGACATATCTCATCCACACTCAGCGGCCGCTCGGAATGCGAAATCCACATTAGAGCCTCCATCCCTAGTCTTACTCTATCCCCAATTTGGGCCTTTATCCGTCCTATGGTTGCACCGTAAGCATCCTCCAAACCCAAGCCACCTAGCATTGTATCGAGCTTCTCTCGTCTTCGATGGAGTGTTGTTTCCCGTAGAACGGCCTCGATGTTTAGGGATACCAGCAGGAATCTAGAGACAGATCTGTTAGCCCATAGTTTCACGCATCTTTTCCGGGGCCCTTGCTCCTCACTTACAGTTCTGAAATAGTCTCGGGAATGTTCTTTATGATGTCCTCCTCTAAGGTCTTGTCCATCGCCTCAGGTGTTGTGTCCTGCTTCAGTTTCACCCTCAGGAATCGAATGATATCATCCCTCGAGGGTGTAATAGATACCATCGTTACCCTCCCGGCTAGGTGTTTCTCCACCTCATCCCGGACATGCAATCTTCCAGCCAGGAATATCCGTGTGCTTGGGGACTGGTGCAGAATTTGTTGGAGTGAATCAAGCAGCTTTGCCCAGTACTCCGGTATGCATTCGTCGAGGGCATCAATACATATGAAGGTAGGCCGTGAGGATGAGATACCCTGTAGCATCTCCACGACTTGACCGAGTTCGAGTCTCCGCCCCCCAGCAGTCCTCTTTTGGTCACGAAACGCCTCGACTATCTTTGCCGGAATATTTTCGAGTCCTCCAACAAGCTGTTTTAGGAGGGAATTTAGCACGGCGGCAGCAGATTGCTCCTTCTGAGCTGCAAAGTCGAAGTAGAAGCATGCAACTGTAGCATTTTGCCCACTTGTCCAATCGCATAACCTATCTATCACTAAGGAACTAGCATCACAATTTGTTAGCGACACATTTGTTGCACGGAGGATCGCTTTCTTACCTAAGATAAGTTTTACCGACCCCAGGATCTCCGTAACAAAACAAGGTCGAATTGTCGGATTCTTCACTGCGAGTGCCTTCGAACCAACTCCGATATTCCTCGGTTCGGAAGAGCCAGTCTCCCACATGTTCCACGCGCTGAGTCCTAATATCATTATGCCGTATCCAGGGGTCCAGCGGAGATAACCATGCGAGAATCTCAGCTCTCTCGTCAGTATTGTTAAGGTTAGACACATGGCTAAACGATATGGTATTATTTGAGATGGTGGTATTAAACGAGTCGGTATTATTAAAGGAATTGCGATTAAAGGAGTTATTGGAAGAGCTGCTATTTTCCCCGACAGGAACTTGCAACATTTCGCTTTTTGGCTGCTGTTTGGAAGGTGGTAGATGTAATGCAGAGGATTCAGAGAATAGGTTCTTGAGTATGTTAAGGTTGTTGAATACTAGTAGAGTTCCAGCAGTTGAAGAAAAGAGGGGCTGCTGTTCTCATGGCGCCTTGCTGGCGAGCGCCCGGCCCAATTAGCTCATCCGATGAGTGCCGTCTCTCTGGGCTGAGTTCTGCGAACTTTTCATTTCCACTTTGGACTGGAAATGCTGCTTCTCGTAGGCTCCAACCGAAGCGCAAGTTTTATTTATCTGATCCACCTTTTTCCAAATGGGGGCCTCTGTACTATGATTTCGGAATTTTGACTCTGCTTTTAGGCTTTATGTGAAGTTCTGAACTCGACAGTTTTCAAAAAAGAGGAAAAAAAGCAACTCTCAAATATTTGTGCTACGGTGACCTAGGCGTTCAAACCGAATTTCCTGGCCCTTCCTCTGTTCTTGAATGCAGAAGGGTCTTGATACTCCCACCTGCACCGTACTGTACGTTATCAATACGGCGAATGATAAGGTGGGGATCCCTAGATCCTCGGTCTCCTGGGCACATATTTTCATAATACCGATAACTCTGCAGGGTGCTTACACTTTCTGATTGTTGGTTCACTATGTTGAGACAAAGTATTGTTAGCAAAATAGCCGAGCACTTTCAAGCTATACGAAACATTTTATGAACCCGCAAGCCAAAACTTCCGGGACTTCGAGAATTGCCCGGGGGGTTCCCGTTGCAATTATAAAATGCCCAGGTGTCTTCAGATATATATTTTTTCTAACAATACCATAGTAGGTAAGTTACCTACCGGTATGTCCAAGGACTAACTGGTACTGTTGCGGAATATTTTTGCCTTTGCTTAGTTAGAATACCGTAAAAACTCGGTAAATCCACTATCGGAAATCGGGCCCTAGCGTTCGCAATCCGAGACGAAACACCCCGAAAAGGAATAGTGTTTCCTACACAAGGTATAGCTTGGAGAAGCTGAGCTTGTTGGATCTCATAAACTGATATTCGTAATTTTTTAACCTACTCTTCTAAACCTGTTGCGGTTTGGTGGAGTCGTGCTCTTGAGATCCCCGATAGTGGATCTACCGAGTTTTTACGGTATTTTTATCTGGCTAGGGATCATTCGGTGGAGGAAGAATGATCGTATCATAGATGACATCTCTTCGCTTGGGCGAGAAAATAGGCGGTGCTTGTCTTTAGGCGGAGCCGAATAACCGTGCCACGGTTCTGGCTCCGCCATAACCCTCGATTGCTCGCTTGCTCACAACCTTGGGCGCTCGCTTGAGAGTGCCCGAGAGCTCAACGCCAGATTGGCTCAGCGCCAGTTTCGCTAAACCCGAACCAAAGCCCCACCGCATAAAAATAAAAGTTGTACTCGGGCGCAAATTAAAGATCCGGGAAAAGTGACAAACAAAATGTATGGTTGCAACACAGATATTTCAAGTCACTTTTTCCGGATCTTTAATTTGCGCCCGAGTAAAAGAGAGGGAAAAAAATGAAAGACTTACCGTAAAAACTCGAATAATTGGCCCTTGTGCCGGACAGTTAAATTAAGGTATGTTTTGCCAAGGGATCAGCATGGAAATCAAACATATAAGTCTCACTAACTCTTGGCATTTACTCATAGCAAAAATTTATTTCCTCCTCTTCCTCTGGAGCAGTACTTTCTTGATTGTCTGAAGGCTGACCATCTGCAACCTCATCACCTAAGCCATCCCTCCCCCCTACTTCCCAATCCTTCAAATGCTCCACTAAGAGCTCACTTGCTAACCCTTTTATAGATATCGCATAATCCTCACTTCCATCAATTGGAAGTGAGAGGCCAACGATACGAAAGGCCAGACGTAAAACTTGGGCCCTTTCAGTGGAGAAGCATGTCCATGCATCTCCTACTGTCCATGTGAGAGCAATACGCCAATGACCAATCATGCTGCCGGTCAGTCTTCCCCCTCCCATCAAAATTTGTTCCTCCTTCTCCTCTAATTCTCCAAGCCGCTCCGCTATCTTTTCCTATTATACAACCCTCGATAAGTAACTCCTTCCATTGATTAACTTGACATGATTTGACTAACCTTCAATATGTCCTTAAAAGGACGATTAATAGAAATGTCAAGAGGCTGCACTAATCCAGTGCAGCCTCCCGGTATTATACTTGGTGTAATATCGTGGGCACAAAAGGTATCAAGTACCTCCTCCCTCTTCTGGCCTGAAAAGAGGTCAATTGCCAGAAGTGTAGGCTGACCTTCGGGAGCAGGGACTAACTTCTCATCAAGCCACTCGAGCATGTTGGTTGAGTTGGCATAGGCGGTTTGATTGAACTTAATGACAACCCGATTGTCATATATTTCCATCTTTCAGCTTGGATTGTGGGCCCACTTCCTTGCCCCCGGAAGAAGAGTAGGTGTTTCACTCGCGGTATTCCATCCGCAAAAACGGTAAGTTGAATCGTGCCCCTGTCGTTTGTCCCACCCTGAACGGCTTGATTGCAGCCAGACAGTCTTCTCACCTATCTGATTATAGGTTTTACCTTCTAGGTATTCAAAAGGGACCAGTGTCTGGTCCATATTACAGATATTCTGTAATCGGTATCCGTCAACTGTAACGACCCTACGATAGGTAGCTACAATGATTATCACCTGAGCCCAAATGGTATACCAAGTGGTAACCAGAGGTGGTATGGTCCGGTATACAAATAGCTGGTTAACCTAGGACAAGGCCTAGGGAATAGTAGAGTAGCCTTGGGTACTCTATAAGGCAGGGTAACCTTTTGGGAGTAAGTTCACATAAAGTCAAGGAATTTATTGGAACATTACACGGGCCTCCAAGACAACATTTGGTGTTGACAGGAGGACTTCCGAAGCGGTTAAGAGTATAAGAGGGCAAAGTTACCCTACCTTGGGAATTTGGCCATTATGCCTATAGACCCCAGTTACCCTACTGAGGAGTCCAAGTTACCCTACCTTCACCGGCAAAGTCATCCTAGAACTTTGAGGTCAATTGCCTCACATTCTACGGGCTCTTGAATGTTGATGGGCGTACACGCATCTGCGCAGAGAGGCCCCACGCCTGAGTAAGGGTGGCCCGAACATGCTATTAAACTTGGGCAGGTTTAGGTAACACCCCCCTCTGGCCCCAGCATTGGGACGGCATCTCATAGGCAGACGGCTGCATAGTTGCTCGTTTGCTAGTGAAACCAGGTCATTGGAGCGGCTGCCATAACACTGTATACGTCGTCGCCGTCCGTCCGACTGAATGTCGTTTGTAGGATATATAAGGGGAGTATGGGTAACCGCCAAAATAAGGGTCACCCATATAAGGTCTCTCCGGCACTTAGGAGTCTATCTTAGCCTACGGGTAGTAGCGTAGTCTTCCTAGTGGTACTTAGGTAGTCCAAGGAGAGCAGGGCGCTTTCAGGACGAATACCTCAGAAACCAGCCTGGACCTTCTTCCCTTTCTGTGTAGTATTACTATGGGTTGTCAATGGACTCTAGAGGTATGAGTCTTATCACGGTAGAGTATGTCCCGAGAGGCTGGCTATGGGTAGCGCTCATTTAGCCAACCATCGGCTACATCTCACCGGGGGAGCTTGCATGTCAATTTATCACATTGAATAGTCGCGTAGATTAAATCATGAACTGCATAGCTTGTATAGACGAAACTACCACTGGGCCAGTGAGTCCACCACCTAGGTATTAACTCTGGTTGTTGTCATAACAGTTAGCCACTGGAATGACTTCGATAGGAAGAGTTTATCCACCTGCGGTTGGATTGGAGATGCATTGCAGAAACTTATATCCTATTGACCGAGTTAACTGTACCCAAGTTGGTCCGATACTTCTGGCAGGATAATTTCTGATGGAGGGTAGACCTTGGACAAGCCCTAAGCAGGACAGGGTGCTCGCACAAGGTCGGAGTAGTGGTGAATGTCAAAGGCTTAAATCTTATATGTACTTAAGTTTAAGCGTTTGGCATTCTACTTCGATAACCAACTTTTCCTTGAGAGAACTAAATTGAGTGAAGCTTCGAGCTTAACTATATCAAGTTTTACCGTTGATTCTTCTGAATTATTTTACCTCATCTTTATCTTTTACTTTGAGTGTTTGGTACGGTCACAGTCTTAGAGTTCACCTCTCTATACGGTGCCCCCGTTACACCAACATAGGGAAAGGTAAGTTCTCCCTCCCTTTTATGGTGATCTTCTGAGCGGATTTGAGAGTTACGGCAATTGAATTGTAGCCAGCTGATAATTGCACTAGCAAAATCCCCTGGAAGCTGACTGGCTTTATTGGTGATTTGTGAAAGGCTAATTTGGTGCCAGGATAAATAGCTTCAGAACCAGCCATTGGAGAATTAGAAGAAATTGGATGTATCCCCTTCACTCAGATAGTGTTTTTGGAATAACTCATTGCTGACTCTATGAAACCAGCTCCTTCGTACCGGCCGCCCTAAAGCTCTCCGCTCTCAAAACTTTTCAAAAGGTTCCCGCTCTATATCCGGCCACTGCCTATTCCTCCCACCCTCGACTGTCCTTCTCTGACCTCCCCTCATCTCAGTAAACTTTCCTTGCTCCTACTCCCTCCTCCAACGCGTCCGGTTTGTCGCTGGAATTCTAAACCTCTTTGCCACCTCAATTCGCGTTGGCTCACGAACCTTTGTGGGACCAAAGGATATTTGAGCAGCAGCCCGGTATGAGAGTACCCGAAGCTTAAGCTCACCATATACGACCTATATGGGTTTTCCATCCTCTGCTTTGGTGCTCGAAAAAGCTCACTTAAAGGTTTTCACTTTGAGGCTCTTTTTTTTTTAATACCTGCACAAAACGTATTTGCAGGCAGTGGTGGAATCACTGTTTGGACACGGATATGTCCACATGGTTGGGAAGGCATCTTTTTTGTTTGTGAAATGAAAGTGGAAGAAAAAAAAACACCTATCTTGTATTGTAAATTGAGAAACTATGCGTTCTGTATTCTTTTGTTTACATTTTCTAAATTTGAATTATCCTATGAGGTTGAGAAAACCTCAAGTGAGGTCTACAGTTTCACTCTAAACGTGCTTTTGAGATACTAATTTCCACTTCAGCAGGTTTCACACCTTATTTCAACTCCCTAGCACACCGGCTAATTATTCGAGTTTTTACAGTATTTTCAAAGACTTCAAGCAATATGTGAGAAAGCCAGAAGGACATTTAAAGCATCAGAGAAGTTTTAGTAGTGGTTCGTAATTCTTGAATTCACATACAAATCAATAACTAGCGTTGAGCTGAATCTGACGTTGAGTTATCAAAATTTAATATAAGGAGACACCGCCAATCCAGGCATACGGCCACCAAAACTAAATAAAACAAAACAAAACAAAATAAAACACAAACTATCACTCCACAAAAAATTCACCAAGCCACACAACAAATAAATCCTCCATCTTCCGAAAGCATCGGTCACCAGCCTTCCCCTTAAGGTGTGCAATAACACCACCAGTCTTGTATCCGCCCTTATCACACATCGGACACACAGATAATCCTTGTCACCCCTCCCCACCCAGGCCCACCCACAACACCAAAGCGTTTAATAGGTCGACAGGTAACTTGTGCCGTTCCCTGGCTATCCGATTCCAAAACAGGCGTGTCATCATTACCGCATGCACCGGGTAACGTGGCCAATGGTTCTTGGATCCAACATCCTTCCCACAGGTGTGGCATTGCACTGTAGTGTTTTGTCCCAGACCGTGTATAAACACCCATTTCCGCGGCATGGCCCTCACCGGCAGCATGCACCTCAGGAAGTCGCAGTTATTCTTACCACAGCGTGCACATGGCAGTCGAGTCGCCTTGCGGATCACTCCATCCGGGGTTTGTCGGAACACCTCGTTGGTAAATGGGTTCCCGCCGACCACCATCACATCATCACTGTATTTGGCCGCTCTAGGGATACCCATGCCCAGATACCAGTGCCGGACCCACCACTTCTTCTAGTCCAGGACGTGCTTGTCGTCGAAGACATCACTCGTAGGTCGTGCATCCTCGAATCTACCGCACTTCTGTATGTGAAAGCGTTCGTTCCCGTTCACACAGCCCTCGTGCCCCCGTTCAACGACGCCTGTTCTCAACCTCATCAGCACAAACGCCTCCATCCGCAATAGTCCAGCCCAATGTCTGGGACCACCACCGGGTTGGCGTTTGTAGTAGTGGTGACCTTTCCTCTCATGCCACGCCCTCCACTCCGACAGCATCTTTCGTTTGGCAGCCCCGTGTGCCCGTAGGCCAAAATCGGCCAGTTCTCCGATTGCACCACCAGCCCGAGCAGCCCGCCCGGCGGCAACATCGGCCATTTCGTTACCAGCAATCCCGGCATGACCCGGGGACCAACCGAACGCGATCTCGTCCAGTGCATTGATACATGGAACAAAAGCCTCCCACACCGAACTGTGGTACTCCCGTGGTGCCATAGAATTAATGATCATCAGGGCTGCCTTCGAGTCCGTGAATATCACAGCTCTCCGAACCCCGAGAGACGCAAGATGGCCAAGGGCCCATAACATCGCCACTAGTTCGCATGTGACAACCGTCTAGTCGTCGGGCAATTTTCTTCCTTGGGCCTCTGCAAACCTACCATCCTGGTATATCACAAAGGCCGCACAAGTCCCGTCTTGGTTCTTGGCGCCGTCGCAATAGGCCAGTGTTCCATCACGATCGTTGCTGGTACAGTGAAATGTCTCATCATGTATTTCAATGGCCGTGAACTTGTCTTGACCAACATCGCACAAAGGGGACCCGTGTATCAATGTCTGTTCCGACCAAACTCGAACCGGCCCAACTGTAACAATTCTAGCCTGTGAGATTATTATGCAACGGGTAACAACTTAACCTGTTCGTATTTTCTTTATAACCTCGATAATCTCCTTTTCTTCGATCCGATAGACTATCTTATAATCTATCGTCTGAAGCCTTTTGATAGAACGTCTCTAAGTTCTGACAGAGCTTGGTCTTCGTCCAATATTATCTCGTATCCCCTCTCCTCTTGAGAAGGATATGGGTTCGTAACGTGTAAAGTGTTTCTTGAAGAATATAAAGTTATATTGCAATATCGTTCGTACAGAAAAGTACTTAGATGGTTGCGTGAAGATCCTATATCCACGGCCCGTCGTGATCCTTTATATAGGCCTCTTCCCGCAATAACCCTGACCCTGGTGACTCATACCTATGAGTCACACGATCATGACTCATAATGAGTCATACCCGAAATCCATCAGATGACCCATATGAGTCACTGCGCAACATACCGTAAATCAAACATAAACCAATCATAAAACATAAAACAAGTCATGTGTGCAATATGCATCACATGCGTGAAACTCGTGACTCATAATATGAGTCACGCGCAAAAGTCATTACATTGTTATGACTCATAATCATGAGTCATGTAAAACCAACCAATCAAATCATAACAATGACACACAAGCATGAGTCATGTGAGAATCTATGAGTCAAACGACTACATAGTGTGAAAGAATAACATACCTATGACTAATAAGTATTAGTCATGTGAAACCTGCCTCGCTTAGTCTCAATTTGTGACAACAACATCCTCCTCGCCCCAACTTTGCCTCACACACCCGAACCATGGCAGATCTCCACCGTACCGATAACTGAGCATCTGCAAGTAACATTTCCGCCGGAAATATCTCAGTCTCACGTGCCATGGTGGTATCCCCGTCTCCCCCAGTAGAATATTATTGGCTGTCCTGGGGGGTATCCGGAAACATGATCGGATACAATCGTTGGTATGGACCTGCAGGGTATCGACCGCCTTCTTATTGTCGCCGATCCACTCCACACAGTATCCAATAGTGGGGACAAATATTGTGGATATCAGCCGCCACAGTTCCCACGCTCCAATCCCACCGATGCTTCCAAACCTCCTCCCAATTGCCGCAATCCGCCTGCGCACGTCCAACGCCCTCCTAGTCCAATATTCTACATGGGAAGAAAGGTCACCAGCAACATTAAAGAAAAAAACCAAACACCTCAACAACTCCACCGGTTCCTTCCTAACACCGCCAATGTCAATCCCGTCCCATCCCCCACCGAACCCCAGCCAATCCGTCTTAATCGCGCTGAAGCTCATACCCCAACCCCTTGCCACCCTGTCTATGTCATCAAACGTCTCCGATAACATCATGGCACACACTTCCCTACTCGACCCTGCCACGACAACCAGCCCGTCGTCCACATACGACAACACCGCCCTCCTCACAGTCGGCGTGTACTTCAGCCGGCAACGAAAAATATCGGCGACGTATATCCCGAACAGGTAGGGCGACAGCGGAGAGCCTTGCCGAATGCCGTGCGCAACATTGTAGCTCTTCGAAGTGCCCCCATTGAACCGAAAATACAACTTACGCCGCCTCGCCCATCGTTGCACCCATTCCACCAGGACGCCCTTACATTCCCGGGCCATCATAATGTCCCCAAGGAGTGTGATGTCGACATTGTCAAATCCCCCCTCAACGTTGACCGACATTATCGCTCGCGAGAGGCTCTTATTGGCGTCGAAAACCTCGTATGCAAGAGCGATACAATCGTGGACACCCTTCCTGCGTTGCGACCCGAACATCGTGGTGTCAAGTTCAACATCGTCGCTGACCCTCCCCAATACGATTCGTTCCGCTGTCTTGGCCAGTATGGGGAGTAAATGTATCATTCGCCATGCCTTGACCACCGCGTAATCGGGATTGTTGGCCTTGGGAATCAGTATAACTTCGCCTGTGGGCCAGTTCTCGATGTCATGTCGTAGGCCATAGTTGATCAGAGGTAGTACCACCCCCGCAAAGCGCTTGTACCCTCTTTTCAGCATCGGATATCGGATGTCACAAATTCCTGGGGTCGTGCTCTGTGGGCCCTCGCGCAGGATCGTCGACAAACAGTCGACCGGCTCGATGTCTATCATCTCAGGTGGCCACACGGAGGGCTCCCCTGAGTCTAGCTGGTCAGCGATCAGATCACTGATTTGTGAATGGGTAGTGGCCAAGCTGTCGTCCGCCCTCTTCATCGGTGGCAGCGTCTTATGTGTTTCAGCCCTCCCGATAATCTCGAATATCGCAGGGTCCCCCGCATTCTGGAGCGTGTCGCGGAGCTGTTCGTGATGTCTCTGACAAATTGGTTGTCGGTATATTGCGCGGACAAGGTTATAATTCTCCCTGTTCCCTATGTCGCGCCCACAGGCTAACCTCAATCGTTTGGTGTCCTTCCATAACCTCTCCAGTTCCGGGTTCCAAAAATTGCACTGTCGTTCACTATGCCGGGATCGAGGTAGTCTCCCCATGATACCGGTGAGTGTGCCCTACAGCTCACCATCGTCACACACCTTCAGCTTGTCGAGGTCCTCATCGAGGACAGCCATGTCAACATGTCGCCAGGCGGGCCTCCGTCGTTCCATGTCGGGGGGTGCTTGTGCCACTAACCGCAGCAAAATCGCCAATTGTTGTAGCCTGACGTCTTTGTACTCCAACCGAACATCCTCCTTTGTCAGGCATAAATCAATCGCAGATATACCCATGAACGTCGGCCCATCCGGTCAAATCACACGCATCAAGCTCTCGTCCGCCCACTTCCGTAGCCACCCACCGTAGTTATTCTGGGTGGTACACCAGTCTTTATGCCGACTGTTGAAGTTACCGATAATCGTCGTGCTCTGGGGGATGCTATTTATCGCAAGTGCGAACACCGCTCGTAGTTGTGTTGGCCTGATATATACCCCGCTCAACACCAATTCCTTCCCACAACGCCAAAAACCAACGGAGGCGCACCACTCATTGTGTGCCACCACCGAAAACAAACCCACACAACCTCTCCTTACCCAAACCTCCACACCACTCCCCGCACAAAAAGAAAACAACACACGCTCACCATTGTTATTATTTATAAGACCCCCACCCACCACCGGCGGGTCCAACACAAACAAAATATCAACAAAAGAAAAAACTTCCATAACCAACCGGCGATTCCCAGCACCGCCCGCCACGTTGATCGACATGGCCGAAAAACGCATTACCCGGTCAGACCGGACGATCGTGGGTGGTTGGGATCCGAAGAAGTTCTCCGGAGTATGCTCTTAGGGGCGGGAGCTACCGCTGATTTACTGGAGGAGACCGGCACCTGATCCTTTCCTTTCCCTTTCTCCGCCACGAGAAGCGCAGTGATGGCGGGGTTCACCGCCATCTCGCCGGGTGGTGTCGGCCGGCGTTGGTTGCGAGACCGAGTGTTGAAACGGTTCCTATCGCGGTCAGCAACACCTGATACAGAACCTGCGTCACCCGCCATCGGGGAGCCCTGGGCTGCGGGGGGGGCGGCATCGGGAGTCAGCTTCACGGCCGGGCAACGATCGAAACCGGTGAAGTGCCCACTGCTATCGCAGAGTAGACAGACGCGCACGGTATGTTCGCAGCTTTCACCCTGCTGGCCTGCACAATTCAGGGCCGGGCAAAGATGCTGGGCAGTTTTGTGGTTGCCCCTGCAGAGGCGGCATCTCGGAGGAGCCGTACACATTGTTGAGATGTGTCCCAACTGCATGCAGTTATGGCACACCTGGGCTGGTCGGTGATCTGTCCACAACCTAATGCCCCGGTTAGCTCCCCGCAAACACAACTTACCCACCCTCAAGGCGTCTTCCACTTCTCGGGTCTTTTCCAACACCAAACGAATCTGGCATGAGGTCCCTTTGTTTTCCTTGATCGCATGGATAGACCCCAGAATGTTCGGTCTTCCGGCATTAAACACGCCGGGATTGGACCTCTCGAAGTCCAACCGAAGGCCATCATAGACCTTGTCATTCGTCCAGTCCTCGATCCGCCAGACACTACCCCTGCCAGTGTCAGCCAAAGGTACCCTGATTACCTGTACTTTAATCTTAGCCGTATCCCTAACGAAAGAGAAATCAGGTGGCCCCTAGTCTCTCATAACCACTGCATGGCAGCCAGCCAACATACTCTCCACCTGTCCGTAGCTGTGGGTTGACAGTGTAGCGTAAATGCAGCCCACATCGCTGCGCAGTCAGGCCTCTTTGATGTATGGGTGCGAACCACCCACCTTGGGTTGGTTCGCGAAAAGGCGTTCATTCGAGACCGGATTGTCTCAGCAGATATCCCAACAGGGAGAACAACCGTTTTCCGGGTGGAAAATCAGAGGGTAACGTGCCTTTCCCTAGTAGTAACAGCCGGGGAAGAGGAGGCCAAGGGAGTGGGACGAATGACAGGTCTCGCAGGGGGAGCAGGTGGAGCACGAGGCGTCTTCCTTCGGACAACATCAACCCATGAGCCGGCCACACATGCGGCAGGTCCAGCAACAGCGACGGGTTGGGTGTGTGTAGGCACGGGAGGGGCGGGCGGGCAGCAGGAGCATGGGCCCGGGTCGTCATCGACGTCGACAGCGTTTTCTTCCCGGGGGCGGCTCTCTTCGAGGGAACAGGCGGTCGACCAACCTGTTGTTGTTGCTGTTGCTGTTGCCATTGCTTAGCGGCGGGAGCAGGGGGAAAGACATACTCACCCCTTCTCATTTCATCCACCTGGGCTTCAAGAGCCTCAATCCACCTACCCTGCTGGCTTACCCGGTCTTCCAAAACAGCCTTCTCTCACAGAAGCCTCCCCAACAAGCCCCTCACCGCTTCGTAACCGTCGGCAAGTGCTTGTATGTCCCCGGCCACCTGCTCCAGGTTCTCGTAATCAACATCCCTCTTCCCCCTGAGAAGAGGAACTGGGATGTCGTCGTCCACAGAGGATCCATCCGAAATGGGGGAGGACCGACCGGCCGCAATGTCGTCTAATGCGTCCATCATATGCATATTCACTGAGCTCGCAGTGGGAGGTAAGCTCACAATGGGGGGGGAATCCGGTAGACTCTGTGAGGGGAGCGAGCTCTCAGGGATGGCATGCTGGCTATCACCCAGGCCAGTCAAGTTAGTATTCCTCCCATTACCCAAACTCATGGGGGAGTCCACTGGTGATTCCGAACGGGCAACGTACACTGTCATCGCGTTCTCGTTGGCTGGGCTAGGCGTGGCCCCACGTATTGCCCCCAAGGAGCCCCTTTGTCCACATGTTTCCACGAATCGAACGTGGGCACGAGACATCGGAAGTGGCGCCGTCATCACGCCATCGTCTTCTTGTCCAGTCCTGAAACCAGAGCCGACAGCAACAGCAGGGGGGGAGGAAACGCTTCCTGTTGGACAGTACGTGTCGTCTGACGCAGCGTTCAGTCGGAACTTCCCGTCGTACAACTGCTGCTCACCGGGAGACAGCGCATTAAGAATGGAAGAGGGGGGGGCCAACCATAATTTGTCTCGGAAGATAGCAGGGGCTGTGCAGCCACACCCACCAACTTCACCGGGGACGGGGTTGGCGAAGGAGCGCCTGTTGAGGGGGCCAGAGCTGGCCAGGAGGATGAGGGGACCATAAGGTCCGACGCGAGGGGGGTAAGGGCACTCCCGGAGCTTGTCAACTGGGAGGCAAAAACGGAAGAAGATGGGGAAAACTCCTGAGAGGAATTCTCCGGTGTGTGAAAACGGGTGTAAAAACCCATCGTAGAGTTGCGGTCAAAACGACACGCCAAAGCACAACCGCAAGCAAGAAGAGCACCCTGAAGGGCTGTCTCCACCTCGCCGAACGAACGTAGTCCAAGCCGAGCGATAAGTCCTCGGAGCTCGGAGTCCAAATCAGGATGGCCATTACGACAGCCCAGAACGTGTAAGAAAGACAAATGGGTGTAGTCACCCCCAGGAGCAGCATAAGTCAGGCGAACGGCCGGCACAAGGCCTCGTTCACCCACGGGAACAGTACGGGCAACTGGACGTGTCATCCCAGAAGCCGGAGGAGGGTAAGGAGGCCGCGAGGCCATCAAAAAATAAAAGTTCACCTGTAAATAAGGCCAGGCGAGCCACCAAAATCAACGTCAAAACCCAAAGGTAAACTATCGTGAACCAAATAAAGCAATATAATTGGCCAGCAAAAAAAAAAAGATGATGACGTTGAGCTCTCGGGCACTCTCAAACGAGCGCCCAAGGTTGCGAGCAAGCGAGCAATCCAGGGTTGTGGCGGAGCTAGAACCTTTGCACGGTTAGGTCATGTTCATTCCAGGCTGGAAGGTTGCTAAGGCTTGGCGGACAGGTGGGCATCTAAACTTTATGTAAGACAGCAATCTTTCGCTTCTCTCGTTCTTCTCTTACCCACCGCAACGGTCAACGAACGAAAGCAATTGGCACGCGGATAACGAGAGGAGGACGACCTGTATATAGATAGTCGGACAACTAGCATAGGTTGGGCTTTCTTTTCGGTTGGATTTTCTGTCTTCTCACGGTTCGTATTGGATGAAGGTTTGCGAACTAGCTTGGTGACTTGAATGGTTTGTGAAGTTTGTGACCTCTTTTTACTCTGCGGTTTTTCATCTGTGATGGTTGGTGATTTGTAGTTTCTTCCCTCTCAGAGAGTAGATACACTGTTGCCCGGTTCTCTTGTTTTTCAGTACTTGTACCTATCTTTTTCTTACTTGAAAAGTCCCCAATTAAGAGTTGAAATTTCGTATTTTTCAGACTTCAACGGCGAGACGAGTGACGAACGGTGAAACGAAACGCCAAGGCACTCACGACGAAAACCATCGCACACTCGGGCGCGGGGAAAGTTTTTTCACGAACAACCACAGGTTCATGCTTAACAACTCCACAATGCTTGATCAACTAACTAACTAACCAGCGAAGATAGGAGTATATATCAACAATAACACCCTATCGTCCTCATGAGCCACTGTGCTACTCCATGTGAGTCTCCCTTTCCACCATGAGCACTCCCGGGCTAACAGTAAGGAAAACAAACACTTTCCCGCCTCTGGGCTTCCAGCTCTTTCCGGTTGACCTTACAGTGCTCCCGCTTTTCTCCCGGCTTTCCCGAAAACTGCACGATCCTAAAGCGATCCCGCATTCCTGCATTCGCGATGCTTTCCCGAACGTCCAAACAAACGTCCGAAACTGAACCGTATGCCCGAGGCTAAAGCGAGTCTCCAAATACAAACCCTTGCCTGAGTCCTCAGCGCATCTCCGAAAAAGAAAAAAAAAAACCTATACCCGAAACCGGAGCCATATTCCCGGATCCTCAGCTCATTTCCGAAGCCAAACAAGAGCACTCCCGGAAGCTAAACAAATAACAAAGGAAGTACCATGGGGAGTATGGCGAGCAGCACCATTTCCAACACGTATGTCTTGGATGGGCATGCGTAAGTTATATGGAAGGTCGACTTGGGTTATGAGATTTTTCAAATATAAAAAATATGTACGGCGGCAGTCTGATGAATCTATTCACAGTGGTTTGTCTGGCTTGATTCGATAAGGTTTATATACTGTAGATACAGTTAGTGGAAGAGTATTGCGGGTCACGGATGAAGCTCTTACAGCATCACGTTCCATAAGTATGATAAACCAACTCTAACCTCGCCTCTTCCTAGTAATAGATTTGGGAAATATAGTATAGACTACCGGTACTCGTAGTACACTGCCCCATCCACACCCCTGTAGCATCGGCTAATAAGTCGGCCGGAGAACCTGTAATCCCAGACTCTGGTGGTGATGATGAAAGTGATACTATACCCCGGCGTGGACAAGCCTGGAATCCCTCCGCTGCGGGAGGAAATCGGGACCAACTATCGCGCATCATGTTCTATGAATGCAACCACCCATCTGGCCCGCGAATCATACCGTGTCTGCGTTAATATCCATCCAAACCACCAACCAGTCTAGAGCGGTATATAGTGCTACAGTCCCTCATGGAGTCGTGACGAATATCCGCGGGTGACGAACAGGGGTATTTGGCCAATAGGGGGGAATCAAATTCGTCAAAGTAGGGTACTGGTATTGTAACAAAAAACACTGGCTAATCCCTGTTCGTCACCAGCTGGTATTCGTCAAGACCCCATGAGAGACTGTAGCCATTGGGTTGAATCTCCGGGAAACTTCAGCGCATCAATCATATGATATAAGAAGCAGAACCGGCAAACACTGGCCTTACCCTAAATATGGGGCCGCGGTTGCCAAGTCCTCCGACACTTTCAAGTAAGCTTACTGTTAGCTCCGAGGAACATCCGTCTTGACCCTTCATCATTGCAGTAAAAAAAAAAAAAGTTGGGATCAAGGCCTACCATGTCCCCAGAGGAATACGAAGGAATTCTTAACCCTAGTATCCTATAGCTGTGGATGGGCATTGTCATTGGGGTGCAGTGTGGGGGGTGGGGAGGTGTGGTGGCTTTGCCGGGGTGGGTGGATGCTATGGAAAATCAACACGCATCCGCAGCCGCTACTACAAAGTAGTGGCTCGCGTGTAGTAGTTGACGCGCCTGATTGTTTTACAATGCATGTGCTAGAAAGATGCGGGACCCTTTTGCAAATCTATTATGTTCATCTAGCGCCGACTTGGCCGACCAGATGTGTTGGTGAATTAATAGCCAAACAAAAAGCTGGCAAGAGATCGAGAAACCAGAATGCTGGGAGCGATAGTGGGAGCCGGGGATCGAAACCATCTTGCCTGCTTTAGGGGAGGGTGTCTTCCGGTGGAATCAGAATCGGAAGAGCCAATAGTATTGAACGGACTCCTTGGAGGTATTCCGCGGGGGGGACTGCCAAGAGCCCCAGACCGGACGGGACGGCGGGTGACTACCTATGACGGCCTGGTACGGAACGAGTGATGTCTCATGACTCGAAAAGAATCGATTTGATGATATCAACTTGGCTAGTACCGGGGATCCAAGCGCTAGGACTACCAGTATAGTCCCTTATAATCCGTCCGGTCCTCACCTTCCCGGTCATAGTCCGTCCTAACACCCCCAAAAAGACGGACTATGAGCCGCAGTCCGTCCCGTCCTCACCCGAAGACGGACGGACTGGGCGGTCGGGAACACCGGGTGGGGATGAAACTAGGGTATATTTCATATGCTGTAGGTCTACTTCCCAACAGCCAAAATCAGAAACGACAGATAATACTAAGTAGTATATTCTTTTTAAGATGTCATGGGAGTTGGAAATTATTTGCTGTATTTGTGGCCGGTCGTGTGTCTGTTGCTCAATGACACCTGTCGCCGGAAAACTTGAAGATCAAGTAGGAAGCTCTCTTTTAAAAATTTCACCAGGTCAGAAATATCTGTTGACCCCGTTTTGGATCTTTTTGAGTTTTCCTTTCTGCTGAAAATTTCACCCAGCCTCCCGGATATACCCATTGATGGGAGGAGGAGTGGGGATGGGTCAGCAATGGGAAAGGAGTGGAAGGGATTTTATTTAGTCGTCTGAATTGCTATAGTCGTATTTTCATTGGATAATATTTACATATCGAGATAAGGCTAAGAGACGACCTAGGAACAATTCTACCATAATGCAATATACTACATCCTAGGCCAAGTTTACTCTATTATCAAGAAAAAGAATGGAGAAATACAGGAATGGTGGAAGGAAAGACATATCAGAAAAAAAGCCTCTATTTTTGGTACCAGAAACACCTGAAAAGGAAAAAGGAAATTGAAAAAAATATGGATGTGCTTCATATATCTTGGGCAATCATTGTCAGAGTTGACGAGTGAATGAAGTTTCTGATTACACCTACCCTCTAGTTGAGCCCTCGTCTAGTTCAAGCGTTCGACGCTTGCGCCGTCGATTAGTTATCCTCCAACAATCCTGAGTGGGATAGAGAGGGCAGTGAAGTGTCTGCTAAGGTTGGAAACAGTGCGCATGACAGGGATAGAGACAGTCGGAAGAGTTCATGCCTCCAGGGCCTTATACTACACTAGGAGTTGTAGTCATTCGGGCTGTGAGTAGCTTCACAATTGCAGTATGCCTAGACCATGTAGCACATGAGAGCGGTGTTCGCCCAGAATTGTCTGACCCATCGGGGTCAACGTCTTCTCGCTCTAACAGGAGCTTAACTACTCCTTCGCACCCATACCTGGCGGCCAACAAGAGCGGTGTTTGGCCATCATTGTTTGGCCTATCGGGTTTAACGTCTTTCCGTTCCAACAGCAACTTCACTACTCCTTCACGCCCGTTCCAGGAGGCCAGCGAGAGCGGTGTTTGGCCGAGAGTGTCTTGCTTGTCGGGGATAACGTCTTCTCGCTCTAACAGGAGCTTAACTACTCCTTCGGACCCATACAAGGCGGCTAACGAGAGCGGTGCTAGGCCATTATTGTCCGGCCTGTCGGGGCTAACCTCTTTCCGTTCCAACAGCAACTTCACTACTCCTTCACGCCCATTCTTGGCGGCTAGCGCGAGCGGTGCTCGGCCATTATTATCTGGCCGATCGGGGCTAACCCCTTCCCGTTCCAACATCAGTCTCACCACTCCTTCACACCCATGCCCGGCGGCCAACCAGAGTGGTGTTATGCCGTCAATGTCTGGCTTATCGGGGTTGACGTCCTTCCGTCCCAACAGCAGGTTCACTACTCCTTCACTCCCACTCCTAGAGGCCCACCAGAGCGGTGATCGGCCATCATTGTCTGGCCTATCGAGGCCAACGCCCTTCGATTCCAATAGCAGTTTCACTACTCCTTCACGCCCATTCATGGCGGCCCAGCAGAGCGGTGTCCGACCACCATTGTCTGGCCTGTCGGGGTTAACGTCCTTTTGTTCTAACAGCAGCTTTACAACTCCCTCATCCCCGCCCTCGGCGGCCCATGAGAGCGGTGTTCGGCCATCATAGTTTGGCCTGTCAGGGTGGACGAATTTTCTTCCAAATAGTGCCCTCATAACTTGTGGTGTCTTTTCCCACCGACGGCCTATACCCCCAAGATTGATAAATGACCGACTAAGCAACAGCCTAACCACCGCTTCGCGCCCGCTCCCAGCAGCCCATGAGAGTGCAGTTTGCCCAAGTCTCGTGTCTGGCACATCCGGCTGAGTGTGCTTCTGTTCCAAGAGTAGTTTTACTACTTCTTCATGCCCGTACCTCGCAGCCCACATAAGTGGCGTTAGGCCGGCACTATCTTTTTCGTTCACGCCCCATCTCTTCGTTTTTATCAAATCATTTGCGACTTCTGCGATCCCCAAATACGAAATACAGTGTAGAGCAGAAAAAGGTTTGTCGTAGTCAAAGACCCACTGGCCGGTCGACCTCGCAAGTAATGTTGCGGATATGTGACTATCGTATTGATCAAAAAAGTCACGGGCAAGGGATCTTGAGCGATCTGAGAGCTCCATTCGCATGTGAGTTCCCCAGTACAAGGAAGCATATTCTAGCAAGGGTGGGCCTTTGAAACCAAAAAAGGGGCTGGATGGAAGCTCCTTAATGGCTTGGAAATTGAGATACGTCAAACAGGTCTCTGCGATTCCTGAGTGAGGTTTGTCAAATAAGTGGCTATGACGGGAGAAATACTCCCTCAGCGTGAAATGAACGAGTCGAATAGTGGTGGACCCTTTATCGATAGTGGCAAGTCCGAGGCAAGAGTCTAACACTGACCGAATCGAAGGAAGGTTGTGGATATTAATGTCGGCTGACCCGATCTCGACGGCTAGGGCGTGACATATCTCACCCACACCCAGCGGCCGCTCGGAATGCGAAATCCACATTAGAGCCTCCATTCCTAGTCTTGCTCTATCCCCATTCTGGGTCTTTATCCGTCCTATGGTCGCACCGTATGCATCCCCTAAATTCAAGCTCTTTGTCATAGTATCGAGCTTCTCTCGTCTCCGATGGAGTGTTGTTTCCTGTAGGATCTCCTCAATGTTTAGCGATACCAGCAGGAATCTAGAGACAGATGGGTTAGCTCCTGTTTGGGGTATCTTTTCGGGGTCCTTGTTCCTCACTTACAGTTCTGAAACGGTCTCGGGAATGTTCTTTATAATGTCCTCCTCCAAGCTCTTGTCCATCGCCTCCGGCGTCGTGTCCTCTTTCAGTTTGGCCCTCAGGAATCGAATGATATCATCCTTGGTTGGTATAATCGATACAACCGCTACCCTCCCGGCAAGGTATTTCTCCACTTCATCCCGGACATGCAATCTTCCGGCCATGAATATCCGCGCGCTTGGTGACTTATGTAGAATTTGTTGCAGTGAATCAAGTAGCTTTGCCCTGCACTCCGCCATGCATTCGTCGAGGGCATCAATACATATGAAGGTGGGTTGTAAGGAGATGTCCTGTAACATGTCTATGACTTGACCGAGTTCCAGTCTCCGCCCCCCAGTGGTCTTCTTCTGGTCTCGAAACGCGTCGATAATCTTCGCCGGTATCTTTTCGAGTCCTCCAACAAGCTGTTTTAGGAGGGATCTTAGGACGGTAGCAGCGGATTGATCTTTCTGGGCGGCGAAGTCGAAGTAGAAGCACGCGACTACAGCATTTCGCTCTCTTGCTGAATCGCACAGCCTATCTATTACCAACGAGCTAGCATAACAGTTTATTAGCAACACAGTTGCTTCATAGGGGATGTGTTTTCTTACGTGATGTAGGTCTTGCCGACCCCCGGATCTCCGTCGCAAAACAAGGCCGAATTGTCGGGTTCTCCACCCCGAATTCCATCCAACCAACTCCGATATTCCTCGGTTCGTAAGAGCCAGTCCCCCACATGTTCGACTCGGTCGTCTCTAATACCACGGTGCCGTATCCAGGGGTCCAGCGGAGATAACCATGCGAGAATCTCAGCTCTCTCGTCGGCAATACCAACGTTTTTCACGTTAGACACATGGTTGAATGAGATAGTATTGAATGCGTTGGTATTAAAGGAGTTGTGGTTATTGCGAGAGTTGCTACTTTCTCCGACACAGGCTTGTGACATTTCGCTTTTTGGCTGCTGTTTGAAAGGTGGTAGATTTAATACGGAGGATTCTGGGAATGGGTTCTTGAGTGCGTTCGTGTTATTCAATGGAGTTTCGTGGGTTGAAAAAAAGCGGGGTTGCTGTTATCCTGCTGCCTTGCTGGCGAGCACCTGGCCCAATCAGTTCATCCGGAGGGCCGTTTCAGCTGGCTGAGTTGTACGACCGAGCAGTAGCTGAACTTGTCTTGTCTATTCTAGTTTTCGTAGGGTTCTAAGGCAAGCATACGGTAAGTTGTTTAATGTGATCCATCTTTTTCTAAATGGGGGCTCCCGAACTATGACCTCAAATTTCCATCTTGCTTCTGTGCTTTGTGAAGTTCTGAGCTCGACATTTTTCCATGAAGAAAAAGCAACTCGCAAGTACAAGCATTTGCACTTGTACTACGGCAACTTAGCCGTTCAAGCCAAATTTCCCGGTTCCACTGTTCTGGAACGCAGAAAGTTCCTGCTACATTATGATTATGATGAATGATATGACGGGGATCCCAAGATCCTCAGTTTCCAGGGCACATATTTTCATCATATCATACCGATAACTCTGGGGGGTGTTGACACCATAAGATTGTGGGTTCAACAAAGTATTGTTAACAAAATAACCGAACATTTGCATGCAATAGGAAATATTTTATGAACTGGTACCGGTAGGTCAATTGTCCCGAGGCTTCAGAAATCGCCAAGGGGGTGGTTTCCCGTTTCCCTTATGAAATACCCAGGTGTCTTCTGATACCGGTATTATTTTCCAACAATACAAGTATTAATACTGAAAAACACAATTCTCGGGTATTAGTGTATCTACTCTCCGAGAGGCAAGCAACTACAAATCACCAACTATCACAGTCGAAAACCACACAGAGAAACAAGTCACACAATTCATTCATTATCAATTCTCCTAGCTCAAACTAATTCACAAACACTTCACCTGATTCTGACCAAGAGAAAAGAAACAAACCCTCAGCAATTGCCTTTGTTCGTCGACAACACAAACCGTTGCTCGTTGGCTGTCGTTGCTCGTTGACCGTCGTGGTTCTTCTCCGCGGTGGTGGAGAGAAAACGAGAGAAGTGAGAGACGGCTGTTTTTACACATCTTTTTATCTCTCAAACAGCATCAGGGAATTAAGAAAATAAGATACCTTCCATAGACTCACCCCCCCTGTCTGCCAAGCCTCAACCCACAATCCCTGTAACGAACATGACCTAGACAAGATGACGGGTCAACGAACGAGGGGGACAACGAACGCCAAGCACTAACTTACCCTATAAGGAAAGTTTTATTTGAAGCCATTGGGTAGAATCACTTGGGGCGTGAGAGAAAGTTACGCTTTTCAGGCAATTTACGCTCGGCGTTCGTTGTCCCCCCTAGTTCGTTGACCCGTCATCTTGTCTATCTGGCTCCCAGCAAAATACAAGCACCGAGTATTTTCTCTCCCAAGTACAGGGCAATCATGAACTCTACCGAATCAGCTCTAGCTAGCTAAGAATATTGTAACCAAGCACAGACAATATTTATCCGCAACAGTACCATGACGGGTAGGTTACCAACCTGTATGGCCAAAGACTAATAGTGCTACCGTAGTCATTGGGCTAGCCTAGGTTCCCCTTCCTTGATCATGACTCCCGGGCTAACAAAAGGGCTAACAAAAGAAACAAACCCTTCCCCGCCGGGCTTCCAGTTCTTTCCGGCTAACCTTACAGTGCTTCCGCTTTCCTCCCGGCTTTCCCGAAAGCTGCGCCATCCCAAAACTATCGCGCATTCCTGCGTTCGCAATGCTTTCCACAAACACGCCCGCAACCGAAACGTATGGCTGAAACCAAAGCGATTCCCCGAAGACAAACCCATGCCTGAATCCTCAGCGCATTTCTGAAGACAAACCCATGCCCAAAGCTGGAGCCATATGCCTGAATCCTCAGTGCATATCCGAAGCCACAAACAGGTGTGCTCCCGGAAGTTACCCAAACAATAAAGGAAGTATCAAGAGAGTATGACGAGCAGCACCATTTCCAACACTAGTAACTTCCTCGGACGGCGAGAAGTCCATCCGATCCTCTGCTTCCGGCATTCCCATCTCCTCTCCGCTTTGCTTTCCAATCCTCATCGGCTATGCGCACACAATCCCATACAGCCAGGTGTGGTAAGTTCTCCTCTTCGCTTGGTGGTGAGTGGCAAGGAGAACTAATGATGATAGGTCAACAAGATGAGAAAGGTACAAAAGAGACATGCATGAGAGTGGAGTGATCTCCGGTGATTTGCAATAGTCTCCCTGTAGCTCTATAGCATTCGTCTCCGGGAAATTTGATCTAATGGCAAGCTTTCTATTGAAATTTTCACTAGATCAGAGATCTTTGTTGATTCTGTTTTTGACGATTTTGAGTTTTCCTTTTGCTGCGGGGTATAAATCGCGTAATGATCAAACGGTCGAACCAGGCCAGGGCTAAGCTATAGGGTGGGTATGATCGGCAACCCCATTTGCTTTGCTCGTAATCATCAGAAAACCAGCTAAACATAAGTCTATATAAGAATAATAAAATCATCTCTATCATTCTATCACCTCACACACCTGTAGACCTCCCCCTGATTCATGACCGCATTTGTCCGCTTACCTTCAGTCCGTAATAATGATAAAGGAAAGACATGACCATAAACACTTCCATCAATCATTTCATCTCAAGAACAAATGAAATCACCAATGCCATTATGCCTCCTTGTCTTTCATCTATCCGCTTTCCTTATCCCTGTCAACTATCCACTTCCGTCAACTTTGAAACCTTTATCCTTTCTACTCTACCCGGTCTTCCGAGCATGCTCCATTGTTGGCAGGCGGAGGATGATAGGTCAGAAAGGGGAAAGGAGTGTATTAAATTATATTTAGTCGTCTAAATTGTTACAGTTGTCTGTCCATTGTACAGCATTTACACATAAGAGATAAGGCTAAGAGGCTCTTCGTGAGAAATTCTACGATGATCACATACCGTAAGAACTTGAATAATCGAACCTCACGCTACGACTTTAGAGTTGCTTTTGCTGGTAAGGTCTGGCTCTTTTTTCTTTTTTCTCTGTCTTAAGCTCGGACTGAGGGGGTCAGATTTCGCTGTGTGCTCGTACCTCTATCCGAGAGAGGGAATTTCGGACGTCTTAGCGTGAAGTTCGTTTATTTAGGTTCTAACAGTAGACTACACCCTAACCCAAGTAGGATCTATTATCAAGCGAAGAGATAGAGAAATGCAAGAATAGTAGAAGGAAGGATATTTCCGAAAAAAACCTCTATCATTCGTATCAGAAACACGTGAAAAGGAAAATGGGAATTGGGGAGAAAATATGGATGTATCATACTTGATAAATCTTGGGCAACCATGGGGGAATAGAAACAATCGGAAAGCATTTTCTAGGGTCGTAAACAGTGTACATGGCTAGGCTCGGAGGAGCCAAAAGGGTTCGCGCCTCTAGAGCATTATAATGCGCTAGGGGTTTTGGCTTTTCGGGCCTAAAATAGCTTCACAAGTGTGGGATTCCGAGACCGAGCAGCCAATGAGAGCGGTGTTTCGCCGTGATTGTTGGGCCTATCGAGGCTAACGTCTTCCATTTCCAGCAGCAGCATTACTACTGCATCATGACCCCACTGGGTGGCCTCCAAGAGCGGTGTTTGGCCATAATTGTCAAGTCTATCGGGGTTAACGTCTTTCCGTTCCAACAGCAGCTGCACTACGCTTTCACACCCATTCCCAGCGGCAGACCAGAGCGGTGTTTGGCCATAATTGTTTGGCCTATCGGGGTTAACTTCCTTCCGTCCCAACAGCAGCTTCACTACTCCCTCACACTTATTCCTTGCGGCCCACCAGAGCGGTGTTTGGCCATAATTGTTTGGCTTATCGGGGTTAACTTCTTTCTGTCCCAACAGCAGTTTCACTACTCCATCACACCTATTCCTGGCGGCCCACAAAAGTGGTGTTTGGCCATCATTGTCTGGCCTATCGGGGTCAACGCCCTTACATTTCAACAACAGCTTCACTACTCCTTCAGCCTTATTCCGGGTTGCGAACAAGAAAGGTGTTTGGCCATTATTGTCAGGTCTATCGGGGTCAACGTCCTTCCTTTCCGACAGCAGCTTCACTACTCCTTCACACCCATTCCCGGCGGACCGCGAGAGCGGTGTTTGCCATCATTTTCTGGCCTATTGGGGTTAACGTCCTTCCGTTCTAACAGGAGTTTCACTGCTCCCTCATGCCCATCCGTGGCGGCCCAGGTGAGCGGTGTTCGGCCACAATTGTCAGGTCTATCGGGGACAACGTCCTTCCTTTCCAACAGCAGCTTCACTACTCCTTCACACCCATTCCCGGCGGACCGCGAGAGCGGTGTTTGGCCATCATTGTCTGGCCGATTGGGGTCAACGTCTTTTCGTTCCAAAAGTAGATTCTCTACTCTTTCATGGCCCCACCGGGTCGCATGCAAAAGCGGTGTTTGGCCATCATTATCTGGCCGATTGGGGTCAACGTCTTTCCGTTCCAACAGCAACTTCACTACTCCTTCACGCCCATTCCTGGCGGCTAGTGTAAGCGGTGTTCGACCATCATTGTCTGGCCTATCGAGGTTAACGTCCTTCCGTTCCAACAGCAACTTCACCACTCCTTCAAGCCCATGCCCGGCGGCCAACCAGAGTGGTGTTATGCCGTCAATGTCTGGCCTATCGGGGCTAACGTCTTTTCGTTCCAACAGCAATTGCACCACTCCTTCGCGCCCATTCCCGGTGGCCAACCAGAGTGGTGTTCGGCCACCATTGTCTGGCCTGTCGGGGCTAACGTCTTTTCGTTCCAACAGCAATTGCACCGCTCCCTCACGCCCATTCCCGGCGGCCCACGAGAGCGGTGTTCGACCATCATTGTTGACCTATCGGGGTTAACGTCCTTCCGTTCCAATAGCAGCCTCACTGCTCCTTCATGCCCATTCATGGCGGCCCACGAGAGCGGTGTTTGGCCATCATTGTCTGGTCTGTCAGGGTGGACGAACTTTCTTCCAAATAGTGCACTCATTACTTGTGGTGTCCTTTCCCACCTACGACCTATACCCCCAAGATCAACAAATGACCGACTAAGTAACAGCCTGACCACCCCTTCGCGCCCACTCCCAGCCGCCCATGAGAGTGCAGTTCGTCCATATTTCGTGTCTGGTATATCCGGCCGATTGTGCTTCTGTTCCAAGGGCAGTTTTACTACTTCTTCATGCCCATACCTCGCAGCCCACATGAGTGGCGTCAGACCGGCACTATCGCTTTCGTTCATTTCCCATCTCTTCGATTTCATTAAATCAATTGCGACTTCTGCTATTCCCAAATACGAAATACAATGTAGTGCGGAAAATGGCCTGTAGTATATAAAGCGCCACTCGCCGGTCGACCTCGCAAGTAATTTTGAGGATATGTGACTATCGTATTGGTCAAAAAAGTCACGCGCAAGGGATCTTGAGCGATCTGAGAGCTCCATTCGCATGTGACTTCCCCAGTACAAAGAAGCATATTCCAGCAATGGTGGGCCTTTGATGTCATCGGGGGGGCTGAATGGAAGCTCCTTAATGGCTTGGAAATTAAGATACGTCAAACAAGTCTCCGCTATTTTCGAGTGAGATTTGTCAAATAAGTCGGTATGACGGGAGAGATACTCCTTCAATGTGAAATGGATAAGCTGAATAGTAGAGCACCCTTTATCGACAGTGGCAAGTCCGAGGCAACACCCTAACACTGTCCGGATCGAAGGAACATTGCCGGTATTAATGTTGGCTGATCCTATCTCGACCGCTAGGGCGTGACATATCTCATCCACTCTCAGCGGGCGCTCGGAATGTGAAATCCACATTAGAGCCTCCATCCCTATTCTTGCTCTACTTCCTTTCTGGGCCTTTATGCGTCCTATGGTTGCATCGTATGCATCCCCTAGGCCCAAGCCATCTGTCATAGTATCGAGCTTCTCTCGCCGCCGATGGAGTGTTGCTTCCTGTAGGATCTCCTCGATATTTAGAGATACTAGTAGGAATCTAGCAACACTTCTGTTAGCTCATAAATTTAGATAGCTTTCGTAGCGTCCTTTCTCCCCACTTACATTTCTGAAACGGTCTCGGGAATTTTCTTTATAATGTCTTCCTCCAAGCTCTTGTCCATCGCCTCCGGTGCTGTGTCCTCTTTCAGTTTCACCTTAAGGAATCGAATGATATCATCTTTTGGTTGGTGCGATAGATAGAGCCACCGCCCCCCCAGCGAGATGTTTCTCCACCTCATCCCAGATATGCAGCCTTCCAGCCAGAAATACGCGAGTGTTTGGAGACTTGTGTAGGATTTGTTTCAATGATTCAAGCATCTTTGCTCTGTGCTCGGCCATGCACTCGTCTAGCGCATCAATGCATATGAATGTGGGTCGTGAGGACGAGATATCCTGTAACATTTCTATGACTTGACTGAGTCCTAGCCTCTGCCCACCGGTGGTCTTCTTGTGGTCTCGAAAAGCCTCGACGATTTTTTCCGGGATATTTTCGAGCCCTCCAACAAGTTGTTTTAGGAGGGAACTGAGGACGGCGGCAGCAGATTGCTCCTTCTGGGCGGCAAAGTCGAAGTAGAAGCATGCAACTGTAGCATTTTTCCCGCTTGTCCAATCGCACAATGTATCTATTACTAACGAGCTAGCATCATTTTCTTAGCCACACCTTTGTTTCATGGAGGATGCGCTTTCTTACCTAAGATAAGTTTTACCGACCCCGGGATCTCCGTAGCAAAACAAGGCCGAATTATCGCATTCTTTACCGCGAGTGCCCTCGAACCAACTCCGATATTCCTCAGTTTGGAAGAGCCAGTCCCCCACATGTTCGACTCGGGCGTCTTTAATGCCACGGTGCCGTATCCAGGGGTCCAGTGGAGATAACCATGAGAGAATTTCAGCTCTCTCGTCGGCAATACCAACGTTATTCACGTTAGACACATGGTTGAACGAGATAGTATTGAATGAGTTGGTATTAAAGGAGTTGTTGTTATTGCGAGAGTTGCTACTTTCTCCGACACGGGCTTGCGACATTTCGCTTTTTTGTCTGCTGTTTGGAAGGTGGTAGAGTTAATGAGAATGGGTCCTTTAAGACAGTGCATCAGAGTTAATGGGTTCCGGAGGTTGAAAAAATGCGGGGTTGTATCCTGCCGCCTCGCTAGCGAGCCCCTGACCCAATCAGATCGCCCGGAATGCTGCCTTTGCAGGCTGAGTTCTGCGACATAGCTACAAGGTAGCAGTTGATCATTCACCATCTACCTTAGACTCGAAACACTACTCCTCGTAGGTTTCCAACAAAAGCATAAGTTGTTTAGAATAATCCATCTTTTTCTAAATGGGGCTCGGAGCTTGTCTACTATGATTTAAAAAATTTGACACTTGTGTGAAGTTATGAACTCGATGGTTTTCAAAAAAGAAAAACAGAGTAACACAGTAAAAATGGGGCATTCAAGTCATATTCCCCGTCGCTTCCACTCTTCAGGAATGCAGCAGGTTCCTACTACTCCCAGATGTACCGGTGGTGTACCGTACAGACCGTATGAATAGGCGAGTGATAGGATTGCGATCCCCCGATCTTCAGGTCCCAGTGCACATATTTTTATGACACCGGTAACTCAGGAGAGTGTTGACGTCTGATAAGGTTGTGGGTTCACCATGCTGGAACCAAGTATTGTTACCAAAATAGCCGAGCACTTTCAGATAATAGGATATATATTTTATGGACCGATAGCCCAATGCTTCTGGGGTTTCGAAAATCGCCGGGGGGTTTCCCGTTGCCATTCTAAGATACCTGGGTGTCTTCAGATTTATTTTTTCTTCTATAATAACATTACCACGGCGGATAAGTTACCAACCAGCATGTCTAAGGACTCACTGGTACCTATCGTTTCTTACTTGAAAACTCCTAATTCTGAGTTGAAATTTCTTATTTCTCAGAATGCGCATGCGTAATTTGTATGGATGGGCGACTTGAGATATGATATTTTCAGATGAATAAAATATGTTCGAGTCTAAATGAATATTTACCGTGGCTTGAATGGCAGGATTCGATAGGGTTTATTTGTGGATACTGATAGTAAATGGAATTTGAAGAGCACCGCGGGCCCGGAATGCGGCTCATAACATTAGGTTTGAGAGGTAAGCAACTAATTTACGACAGGTACAACTTCGTCGACCGGTGTTCCCACTACGGTGCTATCCCTTGAGGTGAAATAACGAAATTCGGCGAACTGTACAGTACTCGAGTACCCGAGAAATAGCGCCATTCGTAGGGCGATATGCAAGTGTTGGGATTACTAAATTATGTGTTAAACCCCACCCTTGCGCAACTCCCGGTGCGCTGGATTCCGTTGTTTCACCTCTCAATGGGATAGATTTGGGAAATGCAGTACCGGTACGCGAGTAACTTACTGTCAGGCATGTGGATGGCCTATGGGTATATAGAGATTCGTTACGCTGATGACCTTCGCGTCGCGGGCCAATAGATCTTTGTCCTGTATTTAAGACCCCGCTGTATCATAGCAATCAACAAGGAAGCACTCCACACCTTAAGCGAGAGGCCTCCCTTAGTACTATCCTAATCCACTACTGCCTTCACACTGCCGTCGCATTAGCCAAAAGGTCGGCTAGAGGCACGGTAATCGCGGACTCTGGTGACTATGACATCGATCCCCCCGCTTGACTAAGCCTCGAAATCCCTCTGCCGCAGGAGAAAACCAGGACTAACTCTCGTGCATCATGTTTTATGACTACCACCACCCCCATCCAGCCTGCGAATCGTATTTGCGTTAACCGCCATCTAAACCGCTAACCAGTCTAGTGCGGAACATAGCGTTGGCTATTATGTCAATTTACCACTAGCCCAGTCAAAATATCCAGGAAGCCTCGACACATGAATCACACTCCCAGTGTTGGGGTGTCTTTTCTTCTTTCTTTTTCCAAAAGACTGCTATTGCATACCGTCCGGATTCAATCGAAAAGGCCCAATTTTGGGGTGAGGAAATAGCAGTCTGTTTTTAAAGAAGGTACGGTATTGGGATTGCGGGTACAAGAAGCAGAGCCGACAAACA
>Ga0307509_10002250_pt1 | contig 31597 bp, 23 predicted proteins | sample 10_EM_MG_FD_202245 | JGI IMG/M metagenome (GOLD analysis project Ga0307509, IMG submission 202245) | Populus trichocarpa ectomycorrhiza microbial communities from riparian zone in the Pacific Northwest, United States - 10_EM | ecosystem: Host-associated > Plants > Roots > Unclassified | place...
GCGGTGGCGCTGGCTCACGCGGCGCTGCCGCGCGCTCAGCTCGGCCTGACCTTCCGGGGTCTTGATCGGAATCAACCCTGCGACCACACCACCCTCCTGGCGCTGTTGGAGCTACGGCCGGAATTGTGCCGTCAAACGGCGCGCCGGGGCGAACCGGCTGATTCGCCGCTTCGCCCGCGGTGATATGTCACGCAGCTCGGGCGGCGCGCGGCTGCGGCACGGAACTTACGAGAACTCGGCCAGCATCGGCGTCGCGCCTTCGGCCCGCGCCGCATCGCCGGCGACGAGGGCACGCAGCGCCGAGCCATCGAGCGCCGGATGCGCGGCGCAGGCACGCGCCAGCATCTCGCCGGCAAGTGCCTTCAGTTGCGCGGTCGACGCACGCAGCCGGGCGCGGAACTGCGCATCGTCGAGCGTGTCGTTCAGGCTGCTGTTGAGCTCGGCAAACCATGGCAGCGCGGCCTGGTCGAGCATCACGGCCGGGTTGCGCTTCTCGCTGACGGCCGACCAGGCGCGGAAGAAGGCCTGCGCTTCGACGTTGAGCTTCTGACACTGCGCGAGCTCGTCGCGCAGCGCGCTCATCGCGGCCAGGTCGGTGAGGCGGCGCTGGAAGAAGAACTGCGACAGCACACCCCAGTAATAGGTGTAGTCCCAGATCACCTTGACCGGCAGCACCTCGGGGTCGCCGAACAGCCCGTACTGGTCGGTGTAGAGCGCGAGCGTGCTCTCGTAGAACGAGTGGAACACCTGGTCGTAGAGTTGCGCGTGCGCACCCAGCGGCTTGGCCGCGCGGTCGAGCCCGATCAGCTCGGTGATGTAGGTGTTGCTGATCGCGATGAAGTCGCTGCCGGGCGAATAAAACGGGTCGAGGAACAGGCCCGCCTCGCCGGTGAGCGCCCAGCGCTGCGCCGAGAACACCTGCTTGCAGCCATACGAGAACTTGCGCAGGAACGCGAAGTCCTGCAGCAGATGCCGCTTGCCGTCGAGCGCGTCGAACAGGCGCGGCTGGTAGCGCTCGAACCACGTCATCGCCTTCTCGAAGGTGTTCATCGTGTCGAGCGGGTGGAAGCGCGGATCGGCAACGATGCCCACCGAGTGCGAGCCCGACGCGAGCGGGATCAGCCAGGCCCAGTAGCCCGCGCCGACGAGGTGGTTGGTCGAGAGCCAGCGCGCAGGCGGGTCGCAGCGCGCGCGCCACGCGGGGTCGTCCGACCACTCGTCGATGTCGATGCGGTCCTTGATGCGGAACCACACCGCGTGCGCGTGGTGGTCGTTGTCCTGTGCCAGACCGAGCTTGCGCTTCAGGATGCCGGCCCGGCCGCAGGCGTCGACGAGCCAGCGCGTGCTCACGTCGAAGGCCTCGCCGGCGTGCTCGCCGCTGAGCCGATGCTGGGCGTCGGCCGCACTGGCGTCATCGGCCAGATCGACGCGCCGCACGACGGCGTTGTCGATGAAGCGCACCCCGCGGCGCAGCGCCTCCTGGCCCAGGAAGTTCTCGAAGATGCCGCGGTCGATCTGGTAGCTCGGCGCCGCGAGAAATCGGCTCGCGCCGATCTCGGTGACCTGGTCGATGTCGCGCCGGCCCTCTGAGAAAAAGAAGCGGAAGCCGAACTTGCGCAGCTGCGCCTGGTCCATGTGCGCCGTCAGGCCCAGCACCTTGCTGAAGTAGTTGGCGCCGATCTCGACCGACGATTCGCCGACCTTGTGCGCCGCCTCGGGCACCGGGTGCGGGCGGCGCTCGATCACGAGGATGTCGATGTCGGCGAACTGCTGCTTGAGCTGCAGTGCGAGCGTCAGGCCTGCCAAGCCCCCGCCCATGATGACGACGTCGTGGTGGCGGCTTGTTGTGGTCTGCATGCGCCAGTATGCCCGTCGCGCGTCGAGCCCTGCGGCTACACTCCCCTACTTGACGTATACGTCAATTACCACCCGGAGGCTGCGTGGCAAAGAAGACTCCCGCTCTGGCGGACTACCAGCACAGCGCCGCGCTGAAAGGCGGCAAGCGCTTCGACCTGACGCGCATCGACCCGGCGGTCAGGCCCTTCGGCAGCGGCGACAAGCAGCGCGACAAGGACACCACCGCGGCGCTGGCGCTCGAGCTCGATACGCTCCAGAACCTGTTCTACGCCGACCACCGCTTCAAGCTGCTGGTCGTGCTGCAAGGCACCGACACCGCCGGCAAGGACGGCACGATCCGCAGCGTGTTCGGCCAGATGAGTGCGCTGGGCGTGCGGACGATAGGCTGGAAGGCGCCGACCGAACCCGAGCGCGCGCACGACTACCTCTGGCGCATCCACAGCCAGGTGCCGGGCAACGGCGAGGTGATGATCTTCAACCGCAGCCACTACGAAGACGTGCTGGTGCCGAGCGTGAACGGCTGGATCACACGCGAACAGACCGTGCAGCGCTACGCCCACATCAACGACTTCGAGCGCATGCTCACCGAGACCGGCACGGTGGTCTGCAAGTTCATGCTGCACATCTCGAAGGAAGAGCAGCGCATTCGCCTGCAGGAGCGGCTCGACGACCCGACCAAGAACTGGAAGTTCGCCGGCGGCGACCTCGAGACCCGCAAGCACTGGGACGACTATCAAAAGGCCTACCGCGACGCGTTGGCGGCGACCGGCACACCCTGGGCGCCTTGGACCATCGTGCCGGCCGATTCGAAGACCCACCGCAACCTGATGATCGCGACCGTCATGAAGCAGGTGCTGCAACGCATGAAGCTGCGCTACCCGCCGACCGACCCGGCACTGAAGAACACCAAGGTGGTCTGAGCCACCCTCGCTGGAGACACCCGATGACCGACCTGTCCGCAGAGTTCAAAGCCCTGGCCGAGTACCGGCCGAAGCACAAGGTGCGCTTCGTCACGGCTGCGGCGCTGTTCGACGGCCATGACGCCGCGATCAACATCATGCGGCGCATCCTGCAAGGCATGGGGGCCGAGGTCATCCACCTCGGCCACAACCGCTCGGTCGACGAAGTCGTCACCGCGGCCTTGCAGGAAGATGCCCAAGGCATCGCCATCAGCTCCTATCAAGGCGGCCACGTCGAGTACTTCAAGTACATGGTCGACCTGCTCAAGGCCCGCGGCGGCGCGCACATCCAGGTCTTCGGCGGCGGCGGCGGCGTCATCGTGCCGGCCGAGATCGCCGAGCTCCAAGGCTACGGCGTGAGCCGCATCTACAGCCCCGAAGACGGCCAGCGCATGGGCCTGGCCGGCATGATCGGCGAGATGGTCATGCGCTGCGACCACGAGCTGTCGGTGCATGCACCCCAGGCCCTGCCGGACATCCAGGGCCGCACCGAAGCCCACTGGCGCGCGCTCGCGCAGTTGATCACCGCACTCGAGAATGGCCAGGTCAGCGACGCCCTCAAGGCCGAGCTGCACGCCCAGGCCCGGCAGGCGCCAACCCCCGTGCTCGGCATCACCGGCACCGGCGGTGCGGGTAAATCCTCGCTGACCGACGAACTCATCCGCCGGCTGCGGCTCGACCAAGGCGATGCGCTGCGCGTCGCGGTGATCAGCATCGACCCGTCGCGCCGCAAGAGCGGCGGTGCGCTGCTCGGCGACCGCATCCGCATGAACGCGATCGGCCCGTGGACGCGGGCCGACACCGACACATCAGGCGGCCAGCGCGTCTTCATGCGCTCGCTGGCCACGCGCGACTTCGGCAGCGAGATCAGCCAGGCCCTGCCCGACGTGCTCGCCGCGGTCAAGGCCTCGGGCAGCTTCGAGCTCGTCATCGTCGAGACCTCGGGCATCGGCCAGGGCGACGCGGCCATCGTGCCGCTCGTCGACGTGCCGATGTACGTGATGACGCCCGAGTTCGGCGCCGCCAGCCAGCTCGAGAAGATCGACATGCTGGACTTCGCCGAGTTCGTCGCGATCAACAAGTTCGACCGCAAGGGCGCGCTCGATGCGCTGCGCGATGTGGCCAAGCAGGTGCAGCGCAACCGCTCGGCGTGGCAGACGCCGGCCGAGCAGATGCCGGTCTTCGGCACCATGGCCAGCCGCTTCAACGACGACGGCGTGACCGCGCTGTACCAGGCCCTGCTGCCGCGCCTGGCGCAGCTGGGCCTGCCGGTCGCCCCCGGCAGCCTGCCGCCGGCAGCGACCCGCCACAGCACCCACGAGGTGCCTATCGTGCCGGGCGCGCGCGTGCGCTACCTGGCCGACATCGCCGACACGGTGCGCGCCTACAAGCGCCAGGCGCTGGCCCAGGCGCGCCTGGCGCGCGAGGCGCAGCAGCTGCGCGAGAGCGCGCGCATGCTGAGCCAGGCCAACCCGGACAAGGTCAACGCCGTCACCGCGGTCAGCGACCTGGCCGCCCAGCGCGACGCCCGCCTCGAGCCGCGCGCGGCCAAGCTGCTGGCGATGTGGCCCGACATGCGCAAGGCCTACGCCGGCGACGAGTACGTGGTGAAGATCCGCGACAAGGAGATCCGCACCGCGCTCACCCACACGACGCTCTCGGGCAACAAGGTCCGCAAGGTCGCGCTGCCCACCTTCGAGGACCACGGCGAGCTGCTGAAGTGGCTGCTGCTGGACAACGTGCCGGGCTCGTTCCCGTACACCGCCGGCACCTTCGCATTCAAGCGCGAGGGCGAGGACCCGACGCGCATGTTCGCCGGCGAGGGCGATGCGTTGCGCACCAACACGCGCTTCAAGCTCTTGAGCGCGGGCATGGCCGCCAAGCGCCTGAGCACCGCGTTCGATTCGGTCACGCTGTACGGCAACGACCCGGCGCTGCGCCCGGACATCTACGGCAAGGTCGGCAACTCGGGCGTGAGCATCGCCACGCTCGACGACATGAAGGTGCTGTACGCGGGCTTCGACCTGACGAACCCGGCGACCAGCGTGAGCATGACGATCAACGGCCCGGCGCCGACGATCCTGGCGATGTTCATGAACACCGCGATCGACCAGAACCTGGACAAGTTCCGCGCCGACAACGGCCGCGAGCCGACCGCGGACGAAGCGGCCAAGATCACCGCCTGGGTCAAGGAGAACGTGCGCGGCACGGTGCAGGCCGACATCCTGAAAGAGGACCAGGGCCAGAACACCTGCATCTTCAGCACCGAGTTCAGCCTGAAGGTGATGGGCGACATCGCCGAGTACTTCGTGCACCACCGGGTGCGCAACTTCTACTCGGTCTCCATCAGCGGTTACCACATCGCCGAGGCCGGCGCGAACCCGATCAGCCAGCTCGCGTTCACGCTGAGCAACGGCTTCACCTTCGTCGAGGCGTACCTGGCGCGCGGCATGCACATCGACGACTTTGCGCCGAACCTCTCGTTCTTCTTCAGCAACGGCATGGACCCGGAGTACACGGTGCTCGGGCGCGTCGCGCGGCGCATCTGGGCGGTGGCGATGCGGGACCGCTACGGGGCGAACGAGCGCAGCCAGAAGCTGAAGTACCACGTGCAAACGAGTGGCCGCAGCCTGCACGCGCAGGAGATCCAGTTCAACGACATCCGCACGACCTTGCAGGCGCTGATCGCGATCTACGACAACTGCAACAGCCTGCACACGAATGCGTTCGATGAGGCGATCACGACGCCGACCGAGGACTCGGTCCGAAGAGCCATGGCGATCCAGCTGATCATCAACCGGGAGTGGGGGCTGGCCAGGAATGAGAACCCGAACCAGGGCGCGTTCATCGTCGATGAGTTGACCGAGATCGTCGAAGAGGCGGTGCTGGCCGAGTTCGAGAAGATCGCCGAGCGCGGCGGCGTGCTGGGGGCGATGGAGACGGGTTACCAGCGCGGCAAGATCCAGGAGGAGAGCATGCATTACGAGATGCTCAAGCACACCGGCGAATACCCGATCGTGGGGGTGAACACCTTCCGCAACCCGCATGGCGACCCGGTGGTGGACACGCTGGCGCTGGCGCGCTCGACGGAGGCGGAGAAGCAGAGCCAGCTGCAGCGGCTGGCGGCGTTCCAGGCCCGCCATGCGGCCGACTCGCCCGCGATGCTGCAGCGCCTGAAGGACGCGGTGATCGCCAACGCGAATGTGTTCGAGGTGCTGATGGATGCAGTGCGTTGCTGCTCGCTCGGCCAGATCACCGAGGCGCTGTTCCAGGTCGGGGGGCAGTATCGGCGCAGTATGTAGGCGCGCCGCGCGATGACGCAGCTGCTGCTGGTCCGCCACGGCGAAACGCCGCTGAACGTCGCACGCGTGCTGCAACCGGCCGACACGCCGCTGAGTACGCGTGGTGTCGAGCAGGCGCAAGCCCTGGCGCGCCGGCTCGCGCCGATGCGGGTGAGCGCGATCATCACGAGCGATTTGCCGCGCGCGCAGCACACCGCCGCGCTCATCAAAGCGGCCACCGCCGCACCGATCGACACCAGCGAACTCTTGCGCGAGCGCAGCTTCGGCGACTGGCGCGGCCTGGCCTACGACACGCTGCCCGAGAACCCGCTGCTGATGATCGATGCACCGCCCGGCGGCGAATCGGCCGCGGCCTTCGAGGCTCGCGTCGCACGTGCGTTCGCGCTCATCGTGCAGCGCGCGGCGGCACTGCCCGGCGCGCTTGTGGTCGTCACGCACGGCCTGGTGATTCGCGCGATGCTGGCCACGCACATCCGGCTGCCCGCAGGCACCGCGCCACCCGCGCACCTGGGCAACACCGGCCTGAGCGTGTTCGATGCAGGGCCGCCGCATGCCGCGTCGCTGGTCAATTGCACGCGGCATCTGGACGCGGCCACGCACGACGATCCGCAAGCCTTGTCCGGCGGTTAGCCGAGCAGCAACGTCAACTGTCGATCAGCGCCCAGCGCGCGCCGCGTTCGCGCGCCATGCCATCGTCGCGCAGCTTGTGCAGGTGCGCGGTCAACGAGCGCATCGCCATCGGCAGCAGCCGCGGCTGCACATCGTCGTAGACGCGCGCGAGCAACGCGTCCGCATCGGCCGGGCCGAGCGCGCGCATCGCCTCGACGACCTTGGCCTCGCGCCGCAAGCGGTGCGCGACGATGGCCTGCATTGCCTGCGTCGGCCGCGCCATCAGAAAGCCATGGCCCGGCGCGAGCCAGTCGAGATCGCGGCCACTGAGCTCGCGCAGCGACGCGATGTACGCGGCCATGTCGCCATCGGGCGGGTTGATCACGACGGTGGACTGCTGCATCACGTGGTCGCCGGTGAAGAGCAGCTTCTCTTCTTCGAGCAGGTAGCAGAGGTGGTTCGATGCGTGGCCCGGCGTGTGGATCGCGTGCAGCGTCGTCGTCAGGCCCTCGGGCGCCGGCAGCTCGAAACGCTCGCCGCCTTGCAGGTGCACGTCGGGCGCGAAGCTCGCGTCCTGCCATTGCGGGTGCGCGGCGATGCGGCCGTGCACGACCGCACCGCTGCGCGCTTTCAGCGGCACGCAGGCCGGCGAGTGGTCGTTGTGCGTGTGGGTCGCGAAGATCCAGCGGATCGGCCCCGGCGCGGCGGCGACGATGGCGTCGACGTGCGCCTGATCCAATGGCCCCGGGTCGATCACCGCCCACTCGTTGCGCGGCCCGCCGCCGATCAGGTAGGTGTTGGTGCCCGGCCCGGTCATCATGCTGCCGTTGTTCGCGGTCACGCGGATCAGCCGCGGCGACAAGCGCACCGGTGTGCCGACCTGGATGTCGTAGCAGCTCGAGCCGTGGCCCGCCGGGTCGAGCCGGCCGATCTCGGCCCAGGCCGCCTCATCGGGCAGCACCGGGCGCATGCCTTGATGGCCGGAGCCGACGCGCGGCATGATCAGCGCAATCTCGCGCGGCGCGCGCGCCCAGGCCAGCAAGGTGCTCACGTTCGCGTGCTGGCCGATCAGCCGCAGCGTGGTCTGCGTCGGCGTCATCAGCTTGAGCTCGACCGCGCGCGCGAGTGCGTCCGCGGGTCGCAGCCAGAGCTGCTCGACCATCTCGGTGCCGTCGAACTCGGCGGTCTGCGCGGGCGGCGCTTCGGCGATGAAGAAGCGCGTGTCGAAGCGCTTCGCGCGACCCAGCGGCGTGAGCCAATGGCTGAGGTAGACGAGCCGGTCGAGCGCGAGCGTCAGGCCGAACGCGCGGCACAGCTCGGTCATCGAGCGCTCGCCGCGATGCAGCGGGCCGCGCCACGCGCGCAAGGCCGCGCCGGCGTCGCCATCGAGCCGAACCAGCGCGCCGCGTGCGTCAACAGCGAACAGCAGGCCCGACTCTTCGAAGCACTCGCGCACCGCCGCCACAAAGTAGCTCAGCGCACCGCTGGCCACGCCGAGCCGGACGTTCGCGCTCGCGTCGTCGATGCCGCTGCAGCACGCGTGCGCGAGCGCATCACCCGGGTCGACGATGCCGCCGGGGAACACCCACGCGCCGCTGGCGTGATCGCCGCGTTCGGCGCGGCGCGACAGCAGCACCTCGATGCCGCCCGGCGCATCGCGCACGACGACGAGCGAGGCGGATGCACGCGGCGGGCGCGCGTCGGGCGATGGTGTGGGCGGGGAGACGACGTCGCTGGCCTGCATGTGATTCCTGTGGTTGGATGTCACCGAGGTCATCAGGCAACCTCCATGCTTCGCATTGCGGTATTCGCCTTGGGACCACGGATGTGGGCCTCTTCGTGGCCCATAACGGCCCGGCGGCTCATGCCAGCCGCTTGAGCAACGCCATCGCCGCGGCAGGCGCTTTTTCTTTCGCGCCGCTGATGAAGTACATGAACACGTCGCGCGCCGCACCGGGCGCCGGCGCTGGCTCGACGCGCGGCACCGCTGCGGGCTCAGCGCCGTCGCGCCAGACCTGGGCGCACGCAGCGAGTTGGTCCAGCGTCTGGGGCGTGCAGCCCTCGGGCAGCGAGGCATCGGTGCGCATCATGCGGGTGTAGACGAAGTCGCCGGTAAGGTCGGCGAACGACGGGTAGTCGTCCGAATCGGTGAAGACGGTCGCGGCGCGATAGCGCCGCGCGAGCGCCAGGTACTCTGGCGTCTTGAAGCTGTCGTGCCGCACGTCGAGCACGTGGCGCAGCGGGATGCCGTCGACCTGCGCGGGCAGCAGCTTCAGAAAGGCCTCGAAGTCGACCGCATCGAAACGCTTGGTCGGCGCAAACTGCCACACGATGGGCCCGAGCTTCTCGCGCAGCTCGGCGATGCCCTGGTTCACGAAGCGCTCGATCGACTCTCCCGCTTCGGCGAGCACGCGCCGGTTCGTCGCGAAGCGCGAGGCCTTCAGCGAGAACACGAAGTCATCGGGCGTCTCGTCGCGCCACTTCGCGAAGGTCGCAGGCTTTTGCGCGCTGTAGTAGGTGCCGTTGACCTCGATCGCGCAGAGATGGCGACTCGCGTATTCGAGCTCGCGACTGTGCGGCCAACCCGTCGGGTAGAAGTTGTTGCGCCAGGGCTCGAACGTCCAGCCGCCGATGCCGATGCGGATCTTGTGGGTCATGAATGCGCTCCTTCGCCAAGCTGAACTCTAGGCGATCGGAGGCCTTGATGTCAGGGTGCGTTCTTGAGGTTCTTGTCCAAGAACTGCTCGACCCGTTTCCAGAAGTCGATTTGGTTCGCCGGCAGCATCCAGCCGTGGCCTTCGTCGGCGTAGACTTTCCATTCGACCTTCGAATTGGCCTTGCCTATCGCGTCACGCATCTGCGTGCCGTGGTCGATCGGTACGCGCCGGTCCACGCCGCCATAGGCCATCAACAGCGGCTGCGTGATCTTCGAGGCGAGCTTGATCGGTGAGGTGGCAGCGAGCTGAGCAGCGTCCTTCTCGCGGTCGCCAATCAGCACCGGCATGCCGTAGCGCTTGTACTCACTGCTGGAGTCGCTCCAGTTAATCGAGTACATCAGGTCGATGTCGGTGACGCCCACCCATTCGACGCCGCAGCGGAACAGTTCGGGATCGCGGATCAGCCCCATCAGTGTTGCGTAGCCTCCATAGCTTGCGCCGGCGATACAGATCCGGTTCTTGTCGGCAAAACCCTGCTTGATGGCCCACAGCGCCGCGTCGGCAACGTCGTCCTGCATCGCCAGGCCCCATTGTTTCCAGCCGGCCCGATACAGCTTGTCGCCATAGCCCATGCTGCCGCGAAACTCCGGTTGGATGACAACGTAGCCGCGCGATGCGAGGAACTGCGCCTCGTCACGCCACTCCCACTCGACCCCACGCAGCCATGGCCCGCCATGCACGAGGACCACCGCCGGGCCGGCGCCTTTCTGCCCCTTGGGACGGGTCACGTAGACCGGGATCGACAGGCCGTCGCGCGCGTCGATGCGTACCAGGTCGGTCATTGCCATGTCCTGTGGCTTGATCCACGGACGGGCCGCAACCATCGGCTCGAGTGTCCCCTTGCTGACATGGAAGATGCGGTACACGCGTGGCAACCGGTCGGACGACGACGTCACGAGCACGTTCTCGACGTTCTCGCAGTCGCCGCAATCGAGCAGGTTGTTCGACCCCGGCAACAGCGTGTCGACCTGTTGCTGGATCTTCTGCATCGCCGGATCGATCCAATGCGTGGCGTGCGCTTCGGTCAGGTAGTTAATACCCAGCACCGCCCCTGAACGATTGAGAACGACGCCACCGCGAAAGTCGAATCCAGGCGCAGTCAGCAAGGGCTCGGCCGGTACCTTCGCCGCGGTGGCCGCGCTCGGGTTCATCACGACCAGCGAGGTCACATCCTCGTGCGCGATGCTTGCCACGGCGAAAACCCGGGTGTTCGACTCGACGTACACGGGCCAGACAACTCCTTCAGTACTCGGCGCCTCGTGAATCTTGGCCCATCGAGCGGACGCGCTGGCCTTCCAATACAGCGTCTCCTTGCCCTCGAACTCGGTGACAACAAACCGCGGCTGGCCTGATCGATCAACGGTCCATGCCGACACATGCTCGGGTGCTCCGGCCGACAAGTTCTGCGTGATGCCGGTGCGGGTGTTGAGCCGCATCAGGGTGATGTGGGACAGCTCCTGGGCTTCCGTCCAGATCCAGCGCGCAACGAGCACGTCGTCGGTGTCGTCACGCAATGTCCGGTACAGCGCGTGGTCTGGCTGCAGTATCCGGCTGGTGATGTGCGAGCCTGTGTTGCCGCCTACCCATACCGGCGAAATCAATGAGCGCGGCGGGCTCTTGCCGTCGGCATCGACCGCGAACAGCCCGGCACCGTCGCGTTGATTCGCAAGCGCTTCCTGCTGGTCAATCACGCGATACACAAGACGTTCGTCGTTGACCCACTGCACGCCCACGATGTCGGCGTTCGAGTAGGCCGCCACGACCTTGCTCTTGCTCGGATCGGCGATGTCGACGACCACCATCGATCGCCGCCCCGACGCGCTGGGCAGGGTGGCCGCGAGGCGCGTCCCGGAGGGCGACAAGCGCACATCCGCATAGGCATCGGGTTTGAAGAAGTCCTCGACGGGCAACGGCGCCGCGCCGGCCGTCACGGCGCTGGCCGCGAAACTGACTACAGCAAGTCTGGCAAGCGTGCAGCCGATCGCGCGCGTCCATGGGTTCAGCGACAGTGGGCGCAAGGCGTTTCCCTCGTGAGTTAAAGCGCGAGGCGATTGTCGGGCCTCGGAGTCACCGCGCGGACTCGGGCGGCGTGGCGTTCGTCACGCCGATGCGTTGTCGCCAGGCCGCACGCGCAGCACGTCCTGCGCCGCCTGCTCGTACGCGCGCGCGAGCCGAAGCAGATCGGCATCGCCCTGCGGCCGGCCGATCAGCTGCAGGCCCATCGGCAGGCCATGCGCAGCGCCGAAGCCGGCCGGCACGCTGATGCACGGCAGGCCGGCGAAGGTGGCGTAGATCACGACCTCCATCCAGCGGTGGTAGGTGTCCATCTCGCGGCCGTTGATGTGCGTCGGCCAGCGCAGCGCGGCGTCGAAAGGCCAGACCTGCGCGCTCGGCAGCGCGAGCACGTCGAAACGCTCGAAGAGCAGCAGCATGTGCTGGTAGAACGCGCTGCGTTGCGCACTCGCGTGCAGTGCCTGCGCGCCGGTCAGGCTCGCGGCCTGGTCGTGTTCCCACAGCGCCTCGGGCTTGATCAGCGCGCGGTTGGCGGGCTTCAGCAGGAAGGGCGCGATGCGCGCCGCGACGAGCCAGCGCCGCCATACCAGCCAGGCTTGCCAGACGGCGTCGGGCGAATGGCCGAGCGCGGTCGGCTCGATCGCACAACCCAGGCCTTGCAGCCGATCGAGCGCCTGCCCGCAGACATCGAGAATGCCGGCTTCCATCGGCAGATAGCCATCCAGGTCGCCGAGCCAGCCGACGCGCACGCATTGGCCATCCAGGCCGCTCAAGCCGTCGGCGAACGATGCGTGCTGCGCGAGCGACAGGGGCAGGCGCGCATCCGGCCCGGCTTGCACGTCGAGCAGGCGCGCGACGTCTTCGACCGTGCGGCCCATCGGCCCTTCGGTGCCGAGCTGCGTGACCCACACATCGGTCACCGGCCACTGCGGCACGCGGCCCTGGCTGGGGCGCAGGCCGAAGACGTTGTTCCAGCCGGCGGGGTTGCGCAAGCTGCCCATGAAGTCGCTGCCGTCGGCGACCGACAGCATGCGCGTGGCCAGCGCGACCGCGGCGCCGCCGCTGCTGCCGCCAGCCGACTTGGTCGGGTCGAAGGCGTTGCGCGTGACGCCGAAGACCTCGTTGAAGGTGTGCGAGCCCAGCCCGAACTCAGGCGTGTTGGTCTTGGCTATGACGATGCAGCCGGCCGCCTTCATGCGCGCCACCATCAGGCCGTCGTGCGACGGCACGTTCTCGCGCAGCAGCGGTGAGCCGAGCGTCGTGCGCAAGCCGGCGGTCGGCGCCATGTCCTTGATCGCCTGCGGCAGGCCGTGCATCCAGCCGCGGGACTCACCGCGCGCGAGCTCGGCATCGCGCGCATCGGCTTCGCGCAGCAACTCATCGCCGTCACGCAGACTGACGATGGCGTTGTGGATCGGGTTGACCGCGGCGATGCGCGCCAGCGTCGCCTGCATCAGCTCGCGGCACGAGACCTCGCGCGCGCCGATCGCACGCGCCAACGCGCTGGCCGAGAGTTCGGTGAGGTCCATCGATCGGTCAGTCGCGCGTACGCCGCCACACCGCGGCGAGGACCTTGAGCTTTTGCCACACCGACATCCGCTCGTCCGACAGCGCATCCAGAAAATCGGACAAACCCTTGGACTTGCCCATCGTGTAGAACGTGAGCACCGTCGTGAGCACGAAGGTGACCGCGAAGATCCACAGCTTGCGCTCCATCGGCGCGTCGGCTTCGGCGAGCAGGTTCATGCCGAGGAAGCCGGTCGTCACGGTGCCGATCAGCCCGAGGATGGTGACGACGGTGAGCCGCACGACCGTGTTGGCCTGGCGGCGCAGGCTGTCGGCGTCGAGGTAGCTGTTCATGTCGGCGATGCGCTCCTTGACCTCGTGGTACAGCGGGTCGAGCCCGAGGTGCGTCGCGCACATGTGCGAGAGCGCGCGCACCTGCGCCTGTTCCGAGACCTCGTGGAACCAGTAGCGGTGCGTGAAGCGCAGAAAGCTCTCGAAGCTGGCGCGGATCGAGCGCTTGAAGCGGCGCACGCTGCTGGCATCGCCGACGTCGAGATTCTTCAGTGCCTCGACGAGCCGGTCCGACGACATCAGCAGTGCCGCCTTCTGGAAGTGGTTGATCAGGAACAGCAGGAAGTGCTGGTGCCTGAACTGCGCGAGCACGCCGCGGTCGCGGCAGCCGTAGAACTCGCTGCGCGCATCGCCGACGACGATCAGCGCGTGGCCGCTGCACAGGTAGCGCGTGTTCGGCGCTGCGCCGGTGTTGGCCCAGAAGCGGTCGTAGCAATAGCGCTGCTCGAAGTCGCTGAGGTGGTCGGTCGAGTACGGCAGGCCGCGGCCATCGCTGGCATCGGCGAGGCCGCCGTTGTCGCTACCGCCCGCGCCGGTGACGAGGCCAAGGCGGATGAAGTCGACGCGCGTCAGCGCGCGCGGGTCGTCGAGCGCGAGGTAGGCCATCATCGGCATGCGGTAGTACTCGATCTGCCGGTAGCGCAGTTCGCCGGGCTCGTCGGAATGGTCGGACACCAGCGGCTTGAGCAGATGAGCCCAGTGCGCGGCGGTGCGCGGCGCGCGGTGCTCGGCCACATGCGACATGAACAGATCGCGCTGCTGCCCGTCGGAACTCGCCATCACCTGGCCCGCCGCATCCAGCCATTCGACATGGGCCATGCTGTGCAGCGCCTGGCCTTGCGCGTCCCAGCCGGCCGGGTAGCCGCGGCCGAAGCGGTAGAGCTGCTCCTGCGCCTGCGCGAGCGACAAGTCGTTGGCGCCGAGCTCGACGTTGAGCAGCACCACGTCGACATCGAAGAAGAAGTACAGGTCGACGTGCACGACCTCGAGCGTGAACGGCTCGTCGCCGGCCCGCGCACGCACGCGGACCTTGGCGATGTCCTCGCGCCGGAACACGCGCATCGGCGCGTCGGCATCACGGCCGCTCGCGACCTGCTTGCTGCGCCCGTCGCCGTACAGAAAGCGCTGCACGTACGGCAGGAAGCTGACGAACTCGTTGTAGTGCCGCTCGTGGAAACGCGCGGTGTCGCCGGTGTATTCGTCGATGACCTCGCGCCACGGCGAGGCCTCGCCCAGATCGCGCAGGACCTGCCACGGCGTGCGGTGCGGCCGCGGCGCCGAACCCGGCCGCACCAGCGGCATCAGGCGCAGCGGCCACAACAGGATCTGCCGCAAATGGCGAACCGCGAGGTCGGCCGAAGCTTGGGCACTGGCGAGCGTGGGGTCTGCGTGCATGGCGCTCATTCTGCCTGCGGCAGCCGCCGATTTACCAGGTATCGATCGGGTGGCTGGCCACCGGCGCGACGCGTGCCGAAGCCAGCCCGCGCGCCAGCCACGCGCGCGTCTCGGCCGGGTCGATCACCGCGTCGATCTCGAGCGTCGCGGCCATGTTGACCGCCTTGCCCTTGGCGTAGTGCTCGTCGACATGGCGCTGGTACAGCGCATCGCGCTGCGCGCCTTCGGGCACGGCCTCGAGCTCCTTGCGGTAGCCCAGGCGCACGGCGCCTTCCAGCCCCATCGCGCCGAACTCGCCGCTCGGCCACGCGATCGTGAACACCGGCGCGTGAAAGCCGCCGCCGGTCATCGCCATCGCGCCCAGGCCATAGCCCTTGCGCAGCACGACCGCGAACATCGGCACGCGCAAATGCGCCGCCGCGACGAACATGCGGCTCACATGCCGCACCTGCGCCTGGCGCTCGATCTCGGGCCCGACCATGAAGCCGGGCGTGTCGACCAGCGACACCAGCGGCAAGCCGTGCGCGTTGCACAGCTGCATGAAGCGTGCGGCCTTGTCGGCGGCATCGGCGTCGATCGCGCCGCCCAGGTGCGCGGGGTTGCTGGCGATCAGGCCGACCGGTTTGCCCTCGATGCGCGCGAGCGCGGTGAAGATGCCGGCACCGAAGCCGGCGCGCAGTTCGAGCAGCGAGCCGGTGTCGGCCACGCCCTGCATCACGGCCCGCATGTCGTAGACGCGTACGCGGTTCTCGGGCAGCGCGGTGCGCAGCAGGGTCGCGTCGGCCTCGGTCCACGCCGTGATCGGGCCCTGAAAGTACGACAGATAGCGGCGTGCAACGGCGACCGCCTCGACCTCGTCCTCGACCAGCACGTCGATCACGCCGTTGGCCGATTGCAGCTCGCTGGGCCCGATCTGCTCAGGCGCGAACACGCCGAGCCCGCCGCCTTCGACCATCGCCGGGCCGCCCATGCCGATGTTGCTGCGCCGGGTCGCGATGATCACGTCGCTGCAGCCGAGCAGCGCGGCGTTGCCGGCGAAGCAGCGGCCGGCGACGATGCCGATCACCGGCACCTGGCCGCTCAGGCGCGCGTAGCTGGCGAAGCTGGTCACGTGCAGGCCGGCGACTACGGCCGAGTCGGTGTCGCCGGGCCGGCCGCCGCCGCCTTCGGCGAACAGCACGACCGGCAGCTTCTGCTGCAGCGCGATGCCGAGCATGCGGTCGGTCTTCGCGTGGTTGCGCATGCCTTGCGTGCCGGCGAGCACGGTCGCGTCGTAGGCCATCACGACGCAGCGCGAGGCCTCGGGCCCGAACAGCGCGGCGTTGACGCTGCCGATGCCGGTGACCATGCCGTCGGCCGGCGTGTTGGCGATCAGGTCGTCGAGGCTGCGGCGCGAGCGCTGCGCGGCGATGGCGAGCGCGCCGTATTCGATGAAGCTGGCGTCGTCGCACAGCGCGGCCAGGTTCTCGCGCGCGGTGCGCAGGCCGAGTGCGTGGCGCTTCGCGACCGCCTCGCCGCGGTTCGCGTCGAGCGTGAACGCGTGGCGCGCGTGGACCTCGCGCAGATCGGCGCGCAACCTGGCCATGTCGGCTGCCGCCGCGGGCGTCTCGGAGGCAGCGGTGGTGCCCGTGGCCACGGTGGCGGCGCCCAGCCTCAGCAGCAGGTCGCCCTCGCCCACCATCTCGCCGGCGCGCGCGCTGACGGCCAGCACCTGCGCATCGGCGTCGGCGCAGATCTCGTGCTCCATCTTCATCGCCTCGACGATCAGCAGCGGCTGGCCGGCGCGCACCGTTTGGCCGGCGGCCACCAGCACCTCGACGACCGTGCAGGCCATCGGCGCGTGAATCCTGTCTTGGGGCATGCGTCGTGTCTCTCCTGCGGCTCACTGTAGCGAGTTCGATGCGCGGCGACTGACGCCTGCATGACAACACGCGCAATGCTTTATCGTCTCGGCCCTTCAAGACCACCGTCTGTCGACCCGAACCCATGAAGTTCATCCCCTCCCACGGTGCCTCGGCACTGCTGCTGGCGCTGCTCGCGCCCCTCGCTCCCGCGCAGACCCCCGCGCCCACCGACACGCCGTACCCCGGCACCATCGCGCTGCAGGTCGACGCCACCGACCTCGATCGCCGCATCTTCCGCGTCAAGGAGACAGTGCCGGTGCAGCCCGGCGCGCTGACGCTGTACTACCCGCGCTGGCTGCCCGGCAACCACGGCCCGACCGGCGTGATCGCCGAGCTGGCGGGGCTGACCATCAATGCTGCCGGCCGCCCGGTCGCGTGGCGGCGCGACCCGCTCGACGTGCACGCGTTCCAGATCGACGTGCCTGCCGGCGTGACGGCGCTGGACATCGAGTTCCAGTACCTGTCGCCGGTGACCGGCGAAAGCGGTCGCGTCGTCGTGACGCCCGACATGCTCAACCTGCAATGGAACTCGGTGCTGCTGTACCCGGCCGGGCACGTCGATGCGCGCATCGCCGTGAAGCCCAGCCTGCACCTGCCCGAAGGCTGGGCCTTCGCGACCGCGCTCGACACGGCGACACGGCGCGGCGCGCTGGTCGAGTTCAAGCCGGTGAGCGTGGAGACGCTGATCGACTCGCCGGTGTATTCGGGCCGGCAGATGGTGCGCGTCGACCTCGACCCGGACGCCGCTGCGAACGGTCGCGCGCCGGTGCACCTGAACGTGATGGCCGAGACGCCGAGCGAGCTCGCAATCAGCCCCGAGCAGCTCGCCGCGCACCGCGCGCTGGTGACGCAGGCGGATCGCCTGTTCGGCAGCCGCCACTTCACGCACTACGAGTTCCTGCTCGCGCTCAGCGACCGCTTCGGCTACATCGGGTTGGAGCACCACCAGTCGAGCGAGAACGGCGTCGGGCCCGGCTACTTCAGCGAGTGGGCCAAGTCGTCCAGCGGCCGCGACCTGCTGGCGCACGAGTTCACGCACTCGTGGAACGGCAAGTTCCGCCGCCCCGCCGACCTGTGGACGCCGAACACCAACACGCCGATGCAGGACAGCCTGTTGTGGGTGTACGAAGGCCAGACCCAGTTCTGGGGCGATGTGCTCGCGGCCCGCGCCGGCCTGGTGCCGCTGAGCGATGCGATCGACGGCTTCGCCAGCGTCGCCGCGTGGCTCGACGGCCAGGCCGGCCGCCGCTGGCGCAATCTGCAGGACACGACCAACCAGGCGGTGATGACGGCCAGGCACGACCCCGCGGACTGGCGCAACTGGCAGCGCAGCGCCGACTACTACGACGAGATGGTGATGGTCTGGCTCGAGGCCGACATGCTGATCCGCGACGGCTCCAAGGGCGCACGCTCGCTCGACGACTTCGCACGCCTGTTCTTCGGCGCCGAGCCGACGCGCGTCGCGCCGCTGCTGTATGGCTTCGACGATGTGGTGGCCACGCTCAACCGCGTCCAGCCCTACGACTGGGCCACGTTCCTGCGCACGCGGCTCGCCTCGCACGCGGCCGCGCCGCTGGCCGGCCTGGCACGCGCCGGCTGGAAGCTGAGCTGGAGCGAGGAGCCGAACAGCGCGAGCAAGGGCTACGCTGCCAAGCGCGAGTTCGACGACTTCAGCTATTCGCTCGGCTTCACGGTCAACAAGAACCATGGGATGCGCGAGGTGCGCTGGGGCAGCCCGGCCTACGACGCCGGCCTGAGCACCGCCGTCGAACTGATCGCGGTCGATGGCCAGGCCTACAAGGTCGACCGCCTGAAGGCCGCGATCACCGCGGCCAAGAGCGGCAAGGCGCCGATCCAGCTGCTGGTGAAGGACGGCGACTTCTACCGGACTGTGTCGATCGCGTACAGCGGCGGGCTGCGCTACCCGAAGCTCGAACGCATCGATGGCGTGGAGGACCGGCTCACGCCGCTGTTGACCGCACGGCCCTGAGGCACCGCGCGGCGCGCAAGCGGTTCAGGCGTAGGCGTTCGGGTAGCGATCGACGGTGAGGCCGTTCATGTCGATGCCCGGCGCGCGGCCCGAGATGATGTCGGCCATCACGCGGCCGGTGCCTGCCGCCATGGTCCAGCCGAGCGTGCCGTGGCCGGTGGCGAGGTACAGGTTCGGCAGGCGCGTGCCGCCGACGACGGGCGTGCCGTCCGGCGTCATCGGGCGCAGGCCGCACCAGAACTCGGCGCGCTTCACGTCGCCGCCGCGCGGGAACAGGTCGGTCACGACATGCTCGAGCGTCTGGCGGCGCGCGTCGTGCAGCTTCAGCGTGTAGCCCGCGAGCTCGGCGGTGCCGCCCACACGGATGCGGTCGCCCAGGCGCGTCACCGCGACCTTGTGGGTCTCGTCCATCACGGTCGACTCGGGCGCGCCGCTCGCCTCGGTGATCGGCACCGTGATCGAGTAGCCCTTGACCGGATAGACCGGGATGCGGATGCCGACGTTCTTCAGCAGCAGCGGCGAATAGCTGCCGAGCGCGACGAGGTAGGCGTCGGCACGCATATCGCCGGCATCGGTCACGACGCGGTCGATCTGCTGGCCGGCCTTGACGAGCTTTTGGATCTTGGTGCCGTAGCGAAACTGCACGCCCTGCTGGACCGCAAGCGCCGCCAGGTTCTGCGTGAACTTGAAGCAGTCGCCGGTCTCGTCGCCAGGCAGCAGCAGCCCGCCGACGAACTTGTCGCGCACCGCGGCGAGCGCGGGTTCGTGGCGGATGCAGCCGTCGCGGTCCAGCAGCTCGAAGCCGACGCCGTAGCGCTTCAGGATCGCGATGTCGGCCGCGGTGCCGTCGAGCTGCGCCTGGGTGCGAAACAGTTGCAGCGTGCCCTGCATGCGTTCGTCGTAGCGGATGCCGGTGTCGGCGCGCAAGGCCTTCAGGCAATCGCGGCTGTATTCGGCCAGGCGCACCATCCGTCCCTTGTTGAGCTCGTAGCGTGCGCTGGTGCAGTTGCGCAGCATAGCCATGCCCCAGCGGATCATGCCGAGATCGAGGTGCGGGCGGACCACCAGCGGGCGGTGGTGCATCAGCAGCCACTTCACGGCCTTGACCGGCACCCCCGGCCCGGCCCACGGCGCCGAATAGCCGGGCGAGACTTCGCCGGCATTGCCGTAGCTGGTTTCCAGCGCCGCTGCGGGCTGGCGGTCGACCACCGTGACCTCATGGCCGGCGCGCGCCAGCTGGTAGGCGCTCGAGACGCCGATCACGCCACTGCCAAGAACAAGCACTTTCATTCGACATCCGTTTTCACGCCGCTCGGGCCGAGCGCGCAGTGTAGATGGCCGGATGCAGGGGCCGTGCCCGGCCGCGGGTCAGGTCAAGTCAACGCGAGCCGACTTGCAGGTCGCCGAAGAGCGCCTGCACCGGGCGAGCCTCGGGCAGCACGTAGATCACGCCGGGCTGGTGGCCCAGCGTCGGGTCGACGACCTCTTCGTAGAACGCCACCGGCACGATGATGCAGCCGAGCGAAATGCGCTTGTCGTCGGCCGACGCCGACGCGAGTCGCTCGCGCCGACGCTCGGCAGGCGGCGCGGGGCGCAGGCGATGCAGCGCCAGCGAGGCGTCGTAGTCGACCCAGACGATCTCTTCGCCCTTGTCGTTGTGCCCGGGCTGCGATTCGAAGCGGCCGGCCGGCGTGGTGCGCTCGGCCGGGCTCAGGCTGGCGGGCGTGCGGTGCGCGATGTCGGGGATCGACTCGTCGCCGGTCGCCAGGCCCAGCAGCGCCGGGGTCGCGCCGGCGAGCCGGCCGCTCGCGTCGAACACATAGACGCGGGCACTGCGCTTGTCGACGATGATGAAGGGCTTGCCCTGGTTGTCGGCGCCATCAAGCACCCAAGCCGCGGCATAGCGGGCGTCGTCGGACACGCGCTCGGCGCCGAAGTCGGGCGCAGCCACGGCGCTCCGCGCGGCACAAGTCCACCACAACAGCGCCAGGATCCAGCGCGCCTTGCTACCCAACATGTCACGTCCTTCCAGCGGGAAACCACGGCGAGGCTGGAGGCATGCGTTGGCACCTCGGGCCCCGTGCGCGACAAATCGCGCAGAGGGTCAGAAGGCGGGTATCGACAGCAGGTCGACACCGTCGGTGTCATGCGGGAGGCTTGGTTCGCCGGCTCGGCCGGCACAGCCGTCGACGAGCGGCGCGTATTTTCCGTCACTTCGGTTACGCGTGGACAAACACGCGCAAATCCCGGGCGCCGCGGCCGGGATTTATTGGCGCTTGCTGCTGCCTGTTGTCAATTGCGCGACCTGCTCCTTGACGGCATAGGACGATGCAAAGGTTTCCTGGATCGACTTGCGTTCCGGCAAAACGTAGACGACGCCACGGCCGGCGGCCAGCGTCGGGTGCACGACCGCGTTGAAGAATGCGACCGGCACGTTGATGCAGCCGTACGAGATGCGGCGCTGGGCGGGGTCGGGCGATGCAAGCCGCTCGAGCCGGCGCTCCTTCGGGTCGACCGGGCGCACCCGGTGCATCGACACCGCGTCGGCGTAGTCGACCCAGACCACGTCTTCACCCGACGCGTTGCGGCCCGGCGCGCTGGCGAAGCGGCCGGCCGGGGTGGTGCGCTCTTCGGGCCGCACCTCGTTGATCGGACGCTGGCCGATGCCGGCCACCGAATCGTCGCCGGGCGCCACGCCCAGCAGCACGGGGCTGGCGCCGATCAGGCGCGCGCCGGCATCGAAGACATAAACGCGTGCGTCGCGCTTGTCGAGAATCGCAAACGCCAGGCGCGTGTTGTCGCCGGAGTCGGCCACCCAGTTCGCGATGTACTTCGCGTCGTCACTGGGCGTGACCTCGCCGAAGTCGGCGGCATGCGGCCGGTGCGGCGCGGGCGTGGCCGAGGCCTGCGCGGGCGCGAGGCGGTGTGCGGACAAGCGGCTCGTCGCCGACCCGGCGGGCGGCAGGATCAGCACGGCGGCCGCGGCGCCGATCAGGCAGCCCTGCTTGAGCCCGACGATCAGGTCGCGGTCCAACCGCCAGGAAGAAAAATCGACCATGTGCCTTCTCCAAGCGAATGCCCGCAGCGCCATCGGGTCTTAGATCCGGGGCGTGCGGGCGCTTGGGTTGGATTGAGGAGCGTCAGTTGCGGTCCGGCTTCGGCGCAGGTTCGCTGCTCGTCGAGGGTGCGGGCGTGCTCGAGCTGTCGCTGCTCGCGGCCGGCGCGGGCGTGCTGGTGTCGGACGAAGGCGCCGGGGTTTGCGTCGACGGCGTGCTGCTCTGCGCCGGCTGGCTCTGCTGCGTGCTCATGTCGTTGGTCTGCGACTGTGACTGCGGCGTCGTGGTCGTGTCGTTCGAGCTTTGCGCATAGGCCAGGCCGATGGTGCCGGCGATCGTGGTCGCCGCAATCGCGGTGGTCAAGAGTTGACGTGCGTTCATCGAAAATCTCCTTTGAGTGGACAGGCCCCCACGGGAGGTCGTCTGGTGGGTGGGCCGCTGGCCGGAAGACCAGCTGAGTCCAGCTTAGATCGCACCCCAGGCCCGCGCGGTCGGCGAGCGACCGTTAAGCCTGTAGGACAACCCCGGTCACAAATTGCATCCCGCCCCGCGCGCGGCGGGCCTCGATGTGAAAATAGAGCTCCACCCCCAAGGAGCCTCATGCCTGTCGTCCCGAACTACATCGCCCCCGCCCGCTTTGACGATGCTGCCGCCGCACTCGAGCAAGTGCGCGCCATCTACGACAGCAGCATCGCGCACCTGCGCGGCGCGCTGCAAGGCTTTGTCGGCGGCGATGATGTCGATGCACGGGTGCGCGCCTGCTACCCATTCGTGCGCGTGCACACCGACACGGTGGCGCGCGCCGACTCGCGCCTGAGCTACGGTTTCGTCAGCGGCCCGGGCACCTACGAGACGACGCTGACGCGGCCCGATCTGTTCCACCATTACTACCTCGAGCAGTTCCGCCTGCTGCTGAAGAATCACCACGTGTCGCTCGAGGTCGGCACGAGCGCGCAGCCGATCCCGGTGCATTTCTCGCTCGCCGAAAACGACCACATCGAAGGCAACCTCACGCCCGAGCGGCGCCTGCTGATGCGCGACCGCTTCGACCTGCCCGACCTCAACGCGATGGATGACGGCATCGCCAACGGCACCTTCGAGCCCGCGCCCGGCGAGTCGCGGCCGCTCGCGCTCTTCACTGCGCCGCGGGTCGACTACTCGCTGCACCGGCTGCGCCACTACAGCGGCACCGCGCCCGAGCACTTCCAGAACTTCGTGCTGTTCACGAACTACCAGTTCTACATCGACGAGTTCGTGCGCCTGGGCCACGAGACCATGGCCAGCCCGGCGCGCGCGCAGGACTACACCTGCTTCGTCGAACCCGGCAACGTGATCACGCGCCGCGCTGGCCTGCCGGCAGAGCCGGGCGACGCGCTCGGCGCGCCGCCGCCGCGCCTGCCGCAGATGCCGGCCTACCACCTGGTGCGCGCCGACGGCAGCGGCATCACGATGGTCAACATCGGCGTCGGCCCGGCCAACGCCAAGACCATCACCGACCACATCGCGGTGCTGCGCCCGCATGCGTGGGTGATGCTCGGCCACTGCGCCGGTCTGCGCAACACGCAGCAGCTCGGCGACTACGTGCTCGCCCACGGCTATGTGCGCGAGGACCACGTGCTCGACGAAGAGCTGCCGCTGTGGGTGCCGATCCCGGCGCTGGCCGAGGTGCAGGTCGCGCTCGAATCGGCCGTCGAAGAGATCACGCAGCTCAAGGGTTACGAGCTCAAGCGCATCATGCGCACCGGCACCGTCGCGAGCACCGACAACCGCAACTGGGAGCTGCTGCCCTCGCACCACGCGGCGAGCACGCCGGAGCGCCGCTTCAGCCAGAGCCGCGCGATCGCGCTCGACATGGAGTCGGCGACGATCGCCGCGAACGGCTTCCGCTTCCGCGTGCCCTACGGCACCTTGCTGTGCGTGAGCGACAAGCCGCTGCACGGCGAGATCAAGCTGCCGGGTATGGCGAACCACTTCTACCGCGAGCGCGTCGATCAGCACCTGCGCATTGGTATCCGCGCGATCGAGCTGCTGCGCGAGTCCGGCGTCGATCAGCTGCACAGCCGCAAGCTGCGCAGCTTCGCGGAGGTGGCGTTCCAGTAGCGCGCCGGCCGAGCCGCGAGCCAACCTAGTCGGCGGCGAGCGGCTTGGCCGAGCAAGCCTGCGCGGGCAGCCGCACGCCGAGCGTCAGCGTCTTTCGCTTCAGGCCGAGGCGGTTGTCGGGCACGAGGTCGAACACCACCAGGTGCGTCACGCCGGCAGGCACAGCGTCGCCCTCGTCGAGCACGAACAGCGCGCCGTCACGTTGCAGGTCCTCGGCGCGCACCCAGGGCGTGGCACGGTCGGAGTCGAACACCTGGATCCGGCCACCGGAGTACAGCGACACCAACCCGGCATCGAACACCGAGCCCTCGACATAGCGCAGCGGGCAATGGGTGGCCGTGGCCCAATGCGCGACGGCGGCGCGTGCCAGGCGCCGCGCCGGGTAGGCGGTGTCGATGCGGCGGCTGGACAAGACCGCATGCGGGTCCGAGTGCTCGACGGCATACAGCGTGAAACTGAGCGCCTGCACGGCCAAGGCCACGCAGACGAGCTTGCGCAGGTCGACCGCGATGCGCCTGTCCCACATCAGCGCGACCCACAGCGGGAAGAACTGCAAGGCCTGCACGCCCCAGTGGTTGCGCAGGCTCACACCACCGAACAGCGCCATCGCGAGCAGCACCAGCAGCGTGGCCCAGGTCAGGCCGACCATCCAGCGGCTGAAATCTGGGGCCACCGCGGCACCGTCTGCCGGGAAACCGCCAATCGCCGCGTCATTCGCCGCGTCGTCGCGCCGGCTGCGCCGCATCCAGGCCCAGCAGAGCGCGATCGCGAGCAAGCCCGGGAACGCCAGCCGGATCTGGTTCGCCACAAAGGCGAGGACGAAATGCAGCCGCATCCATGGCGTCGCGGTCTCGACCGCGTCCGCGGCATAGCGAAGCGTCGTGAAGTCGTTGCGGACGACCCATGCGGCATGCGGCGCAAACACCGCGAGCATGACCGCCAGCGCCAGCGCCAAGCCGGCCCATTGCGCAGGGCGGCGCAGGCGGCCAGTCAGGACGAGCGCGAGCAGCAAGCCGCCGAGCGGCACCAGCGCCTGGTACTTCGAGAGCATCGCCGCGCCCGCGGCGACGCCGGCCGCGACCCACCAGAGCAGGTGGCCGCGCGTCGCCCGCATCGCGAACCAGACGGTCGCGGCAATGCACAGCACCAGCACGGTGTTGTGGTTGTAGAGTTGCACGCGCTGCGAGAAGCTCAGGTTCAGGCCCCAGAGCACGACCGCCGCCGCGGCAAGCCGATCGCCGACCAGCTCGCGCCCGATCAACCAGGTGAGGCCCAGCGTGCCGAGCAGACACAGCGTGGCCAGCACATAAGCCCAGTAAACCGACGGGCCAAACAGCCTGATGACGAGGCCGAGCGCGAGCGAGGGCAGCGGTGGGTGCTTGTGGTAACCGAGTTCGAGGCTTTGTGCCCAGTTGAACTGCTCGACGTTGTCGCCGAACTGCGCGGTGTTGAAGTACGCCGCCCACAGCGCCCACAGCACGACGATGGCGGCGCTGACAAGCACCGCCTGCCACGGCGGCATTGCGCGCACCGATGGCAATGAAATCGAAGTCGTCACGGGTGAGCCAATGTGGAGGTCGCGCATTTTAGGGTGGCCCCGCCTGCCGTGACCACCCATTGCCGCGCGGGGAGCAATCCCTTAGGCTGTATTGCACACGAGGAGACCGTTCATGCCGCAGTCATCTCCACCGCATGCAGCCGTGCAGGCGATCCGATCGCTGGCGCTGGTCGGCCAGACCGGCGCCGGCAAGACCAGCCTCGCCGAAGCGCTGCTATGCAAGGCGGGGGCGCTCGGCGCGCCGGGCAGCCTCGAGCGTGGCACGACCGTGTCCGACTTCGACCCAATGGAGCGGCGCGCCCAGCATTCGCTGAATTCGGCCGTGATGCACCTGAGCCACCGCGGCGCGCGCATCCACCTGATCGACACGCCGGGGTATGCGGATTTCGTCGGCCAGTCGATGACGGCGCTCGAAGCCGTCGATACCGCAGCGGTCGTGATCAACGCGAGCACCGGCATCGAGATGATGAGCGCCCGCATGATGGAGTGGGCGGCGCAGCGCCAGTTGTGCCGCATGGTCATCGTCAACAAGATCGATGCCGCGGGTGTGGACCTGCCCGGCCTGGTGACCCTGATCCAGGCCGCGTTCGGCAAGGAGTGCCTGCCGCTGAACCTGCCGGCGGCCGGCGGCACCAGAGTTGTCGACTGCTTCTTCAACCCGGCCGGCGACGCCGATTTCGGCAGTGTCGATGCGGCGCACCGTGCGCTGGTCGAGCAGGTCGTCGAGGTCGATCCGGCCTTCGTCGAGCGCTACCTGAACGACGGCGATGTCGATCCGCGCGAGCTGCATGCGCCGCTCGAAGAGGCGCTGCGCCAGGGTCACCTGATCCCGATCTGCTTCGTCTCGGCGCGCAACGGCGCCGGCGTGGGCGAGTTGCTCGACGTGATCGAGGCCTTGATGCCGAACCCAGCCGAGGGCAACCCGCCGCAGTTCTACAAGGGCGAAGGCGCGGACGCGAAAGAATTGCACGCCGACGCCGACCCGGCGCAGCACGTGATCGCGCACGTGTTCAAGATCACCGTCGACCCGTTCGTAGGCAAGATGGGCGTGTTCCGCATCCACCAGGGCACGGTCACGCGCGACAGCCAGCTCTACATCGGCGACGGGCGCAAGCCGTTCAAGGTCGGCCACCTGTTCATGCTGCAGGGCAAGGATCACGTCGAAGTCGTGCGCGGCGTGCCGGGCGATGTCTGCGCCGTCGCGAAGATCGACGAGATGCACTTCGATGCGGTGCTGCACGACGCCGCCGAAGACGATCACCTGCACCTGAAGCCGCTGCCGTTCCCGGTGCCGGTGCACGGCCTGGCGATCGAGCCCAAGCGCCGCGGCGACGAGCAGCGCATGTGGGAGATCCTGCAGAAGCTCGTCGACGAAGACCCGTGCCTGAAGGTCGAGCACGTCGGCGTGACCAACGAGACCGTCGTCTATGGCCTGGGCGAGCTGCACCTGCGCACGCTGCTGGAGCGCATGACCGAGGTCTACAAGTGCGAGGTCAATACCCGGCCGCCGCGCATCGCCTACCGCGAAACGGTGACGACGGGCGCAGAAGGCCACCACCGGCACAAGAAGCAGAGCGGCGGCGCGGGGCAGTTCGGTGAGGTGTTTCTGCGCATCGAGCCGCTGGCTCGGGGAACGGGCTTCGAGTTCGTCGACCAGGTCAAGGGCGGCACGATCCCGACGCAGTTCATCCCCGCGGTCGAGAAAGGCATACGCCAGGTGCTCGACACCGGCGTGATCGCCGGCTACCCGGTGAAGGACGTGCGCGTGATCGTCTACGACGGCAAGTCGCACTCGGTCGACTCGAAGGACATCGCCTTCGCGACCGCCGGGCGCAAGGCCTTCATCGACGCGGTCAAGAAGGCCCAGCCGATCGTGCTCGAGCCCATCGTCAAGGTCGAGATCACCGCACCCGACCACAGCATGGGCGACATCACCGGCGATCTGTCGGCCAAGCGCGGGCAGGTCAACGGCACGCACGCGCTGCCGGGCGGCGGCATGTCGGTGAGCGGCCAGGTGCCGCTGTCAGAGCTGAGCAACTACCAGGCGCGCCTGAACGGCATGACCGGCGGCGAGGGGCGCTACACGATCGAGCTCAGCCACTACGAGGCGGTGCCACCGTCGGCGCAGGTGGCGCTGATGAGTCAGTACAAGGTCAAGGACGAGGAGTGAGCCGGGCTGGCTACAGGCCGTCGCGCATCGGCCGCGTGGCTGCGAAGCCATCGGTCAACTCGGCGGAGCCGGTATCGGGCGCGCTCTTGCTTCGCAGGCGATCGAGCTCGGCGTAGGCCGCCTTCAATCGCTCCTCGGTTCGCTCCAGCGCGGCGCGCGGCTCGGCGGCCATCACCGCGAGCTGGCGCTTGAACGAGTTGCGCGATTGCTCGAGATCGGCCTGAGCGCGCGCCTGGACGGTACGCAGTTGCTCGGCCACCGCTGCGTGCCGTTGGTGCAGCTCTTCGGTGGCGTGCCGCAGTTGCGCGTCGAAACGCATGCGTGCGAAACGCAGCATGGCCCACGCACCGGCGACCACGCCGGCAACCAGCGCGATACCGATCACCACCCACCATCCATTCGTCGACATTTGCTTGACCTTCGCTCAACGCACTGCACTGCGTGCACTCGATGCGCACGCAGCCTAACAAAGTAATCGGCGCCAGCCACCCCCTCAACAGAGCAGCCCGCGCCGCGATCAGCCCGCAAGCGTGCAATGCACACGGGCGCGTCGGCTCCGAGGCGCCTACACCGCCCGCGGCTTCACGCAGGCCGCGGCCTGCTTGGCACGCGCGCGGGCCAGCTCGACGTCGTCGTCGAATGCCAGCGCCACGCCCATGCGGCGCTTCTTGAAGCTCTCGGGCTTGCCGAACAGGCGCAGCTCGGTGTGGGGCACGCGCAGCGCCGCGTCGACGCCGTCGAACACCAGGCCGGTCGCGTCGGCGCCGCCATAGATCACCGCGCTCGCACCGGCGCTCTTCAGCGCGGTGTTGACCGGCAGGCCGAGGATCGCGCGCGCATGCAGCTCGAACTCGTTCTGCCACTGCGTGATCATCGTCACCATGCCGGTGTCGTGCGGGCGCGGCGAGACTTCGCTGAACCAGACCTCCTCGCCCTTGACGAACAGCTCCACACCGAACAGCCCTTGCCCGCCGAGGTTGTCGGTCACGGCCTTCGCGATCTCGCGCGAGCGCGCCAGCGCAGCCGAGTGCATCGCATGCGGCTGCCAGCTCTCGACATAGTCGCCCTGCACTTGCACATGGCCGATGGGCTCGCAGAAATGGGTCTCGATCTGGCCGCTCGCACCGAGCGCGCGCACCGTGAGTTGCGTGATCTCGTAGTCGAAGGCGATGAAGCCTTCGACGATCACACGGCCATGGCTGACGCGGCCGCCGGCCATCGCGTAGTCCCAGGCCTTTTGCACGTCGGCCGGGCCGTCGATCTTGCTCTGCCCTTTGCCCGAGCTGCTCATCACCGGCTTGACGATGCACGGGTAGCCGATGCCCGCATCGATGGCCGACTGCAGCTCGGCCAGCGAGTCGCAGAACTGGTACGGGCTGGTCGGCAGCCCGAGCGTCTCGGCGGCGAGGCGGCGAATGCCCTCGCGGTCCATCGTCAGCCGCGCGGCGCGCGCGGTCGGGATCACGCGCACAGTGCCGGCGGCTTCGAGCTCTTCGAGCATGGGCGTGGCGATGGCCTCGATCTCGGGCACGACCAGCATCGGGCGTTCGGCCTCGATCAGTGCCTTGAGTTGCGCCGGGTCGCTCATCTGAATGGTGCGCGCGTGGTGCGCGACCTGCTGGCCGGGCGCGTTCTCGTAGCGGTCTACCGCGATCGTCTCGACGCCCAGGCGCTGCAGTGCGATCAGCACCTCTTTGCCGAGCTCGCCGCTGCCGAGCAGCATGACTTTGGTGGCATGGGGCGAGAGCGGGGTACCGAGGGTGATCATCGAGCGTGTCCTGACAGGGCGGAAGGTGGAAGACGTGATTTTCCACCGTGCCCCCGTGCTCAACGGCGCTTTATCATCTGCATCATGATCACCGGCCCCCGCGATGTCGCGCAGATACGCCTCGACAACGCCATGATTTTGTTCGACGAGTTCGTTCACGCGACCATCAAGCACCCCGACGCCGCGACCTTGCGCGGCCTCGAAGGCCGTTTTGCCGAGCGCCTGCAGATCCAGCCGAGTTACTGGAGCCAGATCAAGGGCCGCTCACGCCAGATCGGCGAGCGGCTGGCGCGGCAGTTCGAGCAACTCTGCCGCAAACCCGTGGGCTGGATGGATCAGCCGCACGGTGTGCCCACCGCCGCTGCGCTGTCGGCCGCGCCGGACGACAGCCAGCGCAACATACCGCAAGACGACGACGAACGCTTCATCGTCGGCCTGGTGCTGACCTACTACCGACGGCATCCGCAGCGCGCCCGCGCGCGGCTGCTCGACCTGCTCGGCGAGGTACTGACGCCGCCGCCGCCGCCCGTCAAGGCCGGCGCCCCCAAGCCGACCGAAGACGACGGCCGCGACTTGTGGAGCAAGACGCAGGCAGCGGTGAAGCCGCTCAAGCCGAAGCGTTGAGACCCCCTAATTTTTTGCCGCGCGGCTTGAAATTTCTGCGCAAGACCCCTTGCGCAAGATAATCATTCGTTTATCATTTGCGCAATTCGTTAGCCAAGCCATCTGCTGCGAAGACGCCCCGCCGATCAACCCTCCACCCGATTCCATGCCCCTGACTCACGTTTCGTTTGCCGCACCGCCGGGTTCACCGCCACGCTGACTGACGCGCCGCGACGCGTCAGGCGTCACAGGGCCCGGGTTGCGTTTTTCGCCCCGGGCCTTTTTGTCTTTGCCCTTCCTTCCTGCCTCAAGGAGACCGCTCATGAAGATCACCGTCACCACCCTCAAGCCCCGCAATCCGCTCGTTGCTCCTGCTCACTTCCGCCGCGCCGGCAGCCACCAGCCCGGTGGCCGCGCGATGCGTCGGCAAGGCCGCCGGATGCTGAAGCGCGAACTGGATCAGATGAAACAACACAGCCCATGAACAGCGCGCGGCCATGCCGCGCACTCGATGAAGGACACCACGATCATGTCGAGCCTGAAATACCTCCGCGCCGGCGCCATCGAAGCGCCGCGCCCCGCCCACGAAGCGGCGCGTCGCCTCGCCGCCGTGGGTTTGCGCAGTGCCAGTGCCGCACTCGCACGTTTGTCGCGTCGTTTGGCGCAACCTGTCGCACGGCCCGCCCGCCCGTTACCGCAGTTGGAGTTCTACGCCGAAGCCGGCGCACCGGAAGGCGCGCTCTACCTCGACGGCAAACTCGTCGGCTGGGTCGCCGGCGTACGGCGCCTGTGATGAGTGTGGGCAGCCCGCGTCAGCGCATTGCCAGCGCCTGCTTGCGCCGCGGCGCCGGAAAGCGCCGTTCGATCTCGCTGAGGTCGGCCTCGTTCAACACGAGGTCGGCCGCAGCGAGGTTCGCACGCAGGTGCGGCTCGCGCACGGCCTTCGGGATCGGCATCACGCCACCACGCGCGATCAGCCACGCCAGCGCGACCTGTGACGCCGTCGCGCCGTGCCGCTCGGCGATTGCCTGAAGCACCGCGTCGTGCGCCAGATCGCCCTGGTCGAGCGGGCAATACGCCATCAGCGGCATCGAACGCGCACGCTGCCACGGCAACAGATCGAACTCTGCGCCGCGTGTGCTCGGCGAGTAGTAGACCTGGTTCGCGGCACAGCGCTCGCCGCCCGGCACGCCGCTCAACTGCACCATGTCATCGGTGTCGAAATTACTCACACCCCAGTGGCTGATGCGACCCTGTGTCTGCAATGACTCGAAGCCGGCAACAGTCTCGCGCAGCGGGTGCGGGCCGGGCCAGTGCAGCAGGTACAGATCGATGCGGTCCAGTCCGAGGCGCCGCAGACTGCGCTCGCAAGCCGCTGCCACGCCGGCGCGGCTGGCATTGTGCGGATAGACCTTGCTGACGATGAACACCTGCTCGCGCGTGACCGTGCCGGCGCGCAGCGCCTCGGCAAGCGCCTGGCCCAGCACTTCTTCGGCGCCGCCTTCGCCGTACATCTCGGCCGTGTCGATCACGCGGTAGCCGAGCTCCAATGCGAGCCGCACCGCCGCGACCTCTTGCGGGCGGCTGGCCGCCGATTCGCCCATGTGCCAGGTGCCGAGGCCGAGAGCCGGGAGCGACGTTCCATCGGGCAGTTTCACGGTGTTCATGGCGGGCTCCGAGACGCGATACTCCATGGTAGATGACAAGAACCGGAGACTGCTGATGACCGCCACCTTCAT